>Ga0213835_100164_pt1 | contig 81149 bp, 63 predicted proteins | sample SWPATP01_FD_160576 | JGI IMG/M metagenome (GOLD analysis project Ga0213835, IMG submission 160576) | Coastal seawater microbial communities from Marineland, Florida, United States - SWPA TP0 #1 | ecosystem: Environmental > Aquatic > Marine > Coastal | place: USA: Florida | collected 2016-08-05 | reverse complement strand
CTCCCGAAGTGTCGGGACAGGTCGAGCGGAATGCCGGGGTCGTGATGCGCTAAGGGCAACCAAGTTAATCCGGCATGTAGTCGAAGGGTTGTTTGATGAGGCTTCGATGCTCTCGTTGCCGCATCACACTCCGCGTAGGACGTTGCCCCACGCTTGTCAGTGCAACGCTCCTTCAGAGCTATTTTTTCCTGAGCCAATCAGATGAACCGGCGGTTTACTACGATATGCCTTCTCTAAATCGGTCATCCCGGAAAACCCCATTGGGATGCAAATTGCATGGAAAAAGCCGGCGGTTTATCCAGCCTGTCCCGATTTGTCGTGGAGGATCTGGTTGCTTGGATCAGCTCTGAGTTCGAACCAAAACTTCGTATCCTTCCCTCTCTTGCATTCTATGTTTTTTTAAACATCCGAATTCCGGATAAGCCTATAAACAGTTTTTAGAGTTTCTAACATCTTAGCGGGCTTTCCGGAATGACTTATTTAAGCACTATGCCAATCAATAAATCATCTCTGTTATTGGTAGCGGAATGCCACTATCTACAGATCCTTTCCATTACCCTAAATTCATTCTGAAGATGGGTAAACAGTTTCGTATTTTTATAGGTTGTAAGCATTTATGTCAAAAAAATACCCGAACCGATTTCTGCATGGAAGATTTGCATATTTATAACTCCCTATCACGCAAAAAAGAACCGTTTATCCCGATTCAGGATGGATTTGTGGGGATGTACGTCTGTGGACCCACAGTATATGGAGATGCGCATCTTGGCCATGCAAAAAGCTACACTTCCTTTGATGTGGTCGTTCGCTATCTGCGCTATAAAGGCTACCGCGTACGCTATGTGCAGAATATCACCGATGTTGGCCACCTCACCGATGATGCCGATATGGGCGAAGACAAACTCGCAAAACAAAGCCGTCTCGAGCGTCTCGAGCCTATGGAGATAGCCGAAAAATACACCAATCGCTATTTCGAGGATATGGATGCGCTCGGATTGCTTCGTCCCGACATCACGCCGCGCGCTACGGGTCACATCCCCGAGCAAATAGAAATGATTGAAAAACTCATTGCCAAGGGACACGCTTATGAGGTAAACGGCAATGTGTATTTTAGCGTGGAATCGAATCCCGATTATGGCAAGCTGAGTGGACGTAAAGTAGAGGAAGCCGCAGCCGGTACGCGCGTTGAGGTAGCCGGCGACAAACGACATCCCGCAGATTTCGCGCTTTGGAAAGCCGCCGATGAAAGCCATATCATGAAATGGAACTCTCCGTGGGGCGTAGGATACCCGGGCTGGCACATAGAATGCTCTGCCATGAGTACAAAATATCTGGGAAAATCTTTTGATATTCACGGAGGTGGACTCGAAAATCAGTTTCCGCATCACGAGTGTGAGATTGCCCAAAGTGAGTGTGCGCATGGACATGAACATCCGTTTGTGCGTTATTGGATGCACAACAATATGGTTACACTTAACGGACAAAAAATGGGGAAATCGCTTGGAAACGCCATTGCCCTGCGCCAATTCTTTACCGGAGACCATCCCCTGTTAACAAGAAGTTGGGACTCGCAGGTAATTCGCTTTTTCTTGCTTCAAAGTCATTACCGAAGCACAACCGATTTCAGCGAAACCGCGCTTACAGCCGCCGAAAACGGATTCAAGAATCTTGCCGGTATGCTTGCAGACATCGAAAAAGCGATGAAATCTTCCTCTAATGCACCAGCCATCGACGTCGATGCCCTCAAAAAAGAGGTCGAAAAAGACATGAACGACGATTTCAACACAGCGCAGGCATTAGCAACCTTATTTAGTCAAATCAAGAAAGTCCGCGCCGAAATCAACTCAGGAAACAACCCCCAAAATATTTCGGATTTTCATCAATATCTCACGGACTTTATGCGTGGTGTATTAGGAATTTGGCCTGTCGCAGAGTCAAACTCCACAAATAATGAGCTTTCGGGTGCCCTCATGGAGTTAATTATTGAGCTTAGGAAACAAGCGCGCGCAGAAAAAAACTGGGCAAGTGCAGACCTTATTCGGAACAAACTCTTTGAAAGTGGCATTATACTTGAAGACGGTCCCGATGGTACGGTTTGGAAGTTGAAGTAACCAAAAAACAACACGGTAGAATATGAGTGAATCACATTTTGTATGGCAAGGAAGTCGCATCTTGTTTGATGTCGGACCTTTCGAGCTCCCCTTTGAAATCCGTTTTTTTGGGTTACTTCTTGCTTTTGCACTAATTTACTTCGGCTATGATGCCCTCGTGAAGAGGTTGAATCCCGGGTTATCCGATAAACGAAAATCTTCGCGCCGTGCTAAAAAAGAAGAGCAGATCATCAAACCTCCTGCGCTACATGTTACAGGGTTGGTATTGGGTGCGTTCATCATCGGGCAGCTTATTTTTGCACTCATTCCATCCCCCGGATTTCAAAACTTTGGTCCGCTTACGGTGCATTGGTACGGCATGTTTTTTGCCCTCGCTTTTATTCTCGGGTATGTAATGGGCTCTGCTATGTTCAAACACGCCGGGTTTCCACAGAACGATGCCGATGCTCTTCTGACGTACCTTTTTGTTGGTACAATAGCCGGCGCGCGTTTAGGGGAAGTCATTTTCTATAACCCCGGATATTATCTGATGAATCCCCTTGAAATTCCAATGATTTGGAAAGGGGGGTTGGCAAGTCATGGTGCATTTGTAGGCAATATTCTTGCTATGTGGCTTTATGTGAGTAAACGTCCTCATATTACTTATGGATGGGTTCTCGATCGTATGACCATCCCATTTTCTATTGGGGGGATGTTTGTCAGAATCGGAAATTTCTTCAATTCAGAAATTTATGGACATCCAACCGAGTTACCGTGGGGAGTTGCTTTCCCAAATGCCTTTGATTTACAGCAAACGGCTGAGCAGTTTCTACCTCGACATCCCTCCATGCTTTATGAAGCATTTAACGGATTGGTACTATTTATCATCCTATGGATTTTCTACAAACGATATAACAACAAACCGCCTGAGTGGGCTATGACCGGTATTTTTATGACGTTCTTATTTACCGGTCGCTTTATTGTAGAATATTCAAAAGTTGAGCAAGCAGATTTTGCCGTGAATTGGTTTGTTGGGATGGGACAATTACTCAGTATTCCGTTAGTATTGATAGGTTTATATCTGCTCATCAAAAAAGTAAACTGGAAGCAACAAAATTAAAGGGAGTTTTTCCGAAAAAACCTATTGAAGTCCACGCTTTTTTGAGATAGATTCCGTCTAACGACTCAATTAAACTATTTGATTATGGCTGATTCTATTCTTGTAAAGCAAATTGGAAAAGTAAAGGTAATTCGCATTAATCGTCCTCATGTTAAAAATGCAGTTGACGTAGATGCGATGGATGCAATTCGCGAAGCCATGCTTCAGGCTGAAAACGATGAGACTCGGATCGTCGTGCTTATGGGCTCGCAAGGGTCCTTTTGTAGTGGCGCAGATATCAAATCGGCTATGGCTGCAAATCTTTCGCCCCAACAGGCTGTAGAGGTACTTCAAAACTCCTACGGTCCTACTCTGAAAACCATTCGAAACCTAAAATGGCCGGTCATTGCCGCAATTGATGGCGCCGCCGCAGGAATCGGTCTCGACCTTGCCATGGCTTGTGATTTACGCTTGGCATCAGAATCGGCGATTTTATCAGAGCTTTTTGTAAAAGTGGGACTGATTCCGGATGGAGGAGGCACGTGGTCACTCAGGCGTTTAGTTGGTCCGGCTCGTGCCATGGAAATGACCCTCACCGGCGAGGGCATCCCCGCAAAAATTGCGCTTGAGTGGGGCTTGGTGAATCGGGTATATGGCATTGAGACATTCGAAGAGGAAGTCCTGAACTTTGCCATGCAACTATCCTATCAATCGCCGGATTCTCTTTCCTACGGAAAAAAAGCAATCCATGAAGCATCCACCGGAACATTTGAGGAAGCTCTCGAACGAGAAGCGATGTATCAGAAGAAAATTTTTGAAGGGAAGTACGGCTTCGAGGGGTTCAAAGCTTTTCTTGAGAAGCGACGACCATCTTGGATGACTGAGTAGTTCCATTTTCAACATTTTGCGCTACCGATGTGCTTGCATTTGGGTAGTTTAATGATTTTATGACAAGCGGTGCTCCCATGAGTGCTTCAAACAATTCTCGTTTGCGCATCGCACCCCATACTTCTAACTCTGGATCTGCCAAAGATGTGATAGAGATGGTCGTAATATCTCCCATATCAACGGCCAAAGAAGTGATGTTTTGGTAATGACTTCGGTCTAATCCATCGGCCACACGGAGGAAAGCAGAAAGTTTACGCACGAGTATTTGTTGCTCAAAGGATAATTCCCCATACAAAAGATGTCGTTTGGGGTTTGGAATAGAGCGACGGTGATAGCGGGCAACATGCGCCATAACCTGAATTTCTTCTTGGGTGAAGCCCTTCAGGTTTGAGTTCAAAATAATATATAATGAATGCTTATGATGCTTTTTCTGTGAAATATGATAGCCAATATCGTGCATCAGCGAAGCGAAGTGTAACAATTCGCGCTCTTTCTTTCCCATGTTGTGATGCGATGCCGTTTCATCAAACAATTTAACCGCCAAACGTGCTACTTGTCGGGAGTGGGCTTCATGCCAACGGTACTTCTTTACTAGTTCATACACCGAGCGTTCGCGTGTTTCCGGATACTTTGCAAGCAGTTTTAGGGCTTTTAAATCGTTTTGAATGTACTCCAGAATAATGCCTTCGCGCATGGCTTGGGTAGAAGTTTTAATCCGTTTGATTTTAAACGTTTCCAAAACAAACTTCACAAGAATCAGTCCGGGAACAATAAAATCTATACGTTTTTCATCTAAGCCCGGTGTTCGTTTTCTGTTTTTCTTATTGAACGTGATAAAAAGATCATAAAACCGATTGAATTCCTCGGCTGTATATTCAAACTCGTTGAGCGTTATCATTGGGTACATTCCTTTTGTAGCAGCAACCATAGAGGCGATATTCTGCATTGTACCCGATGAACCAATAAGCACTTTCGGTTTATACTTTTTTATTTCAGGGATGATGTTTTCGAGCTTTTTCTTGTAAAACTCCGTCATCAATTTTATATCAGGAGTTTTTACCGGATCACTCTTTACGAAATCGGCTGCCATTCTTGAAACTCCAATTTTGAAGCTTTCGAGATGGAACATCGTTTTCTTATTCAACACAACAAACTCTGTACTTCCCCCACCTATATCCATCGCGAGGGCGGGTTTATCATCAAGCGCCATGCCATGTTGGATGGCAATACCAATTAATTCGGCTTCTTTAGTCCCTGGGATGGCTCTTATCTTAATTTGTAGCTCATCAATAATCAACTGTACAAAATCACCCCCGTTTTTTGCTTCTCTGATAGCGGATGTTGCATTAGCGATGATTTTTTCGACCTTTTGTCGGTCGCACAGCGTTTTTATTTTTTTAAGCGCTTCTAGCCCAATCTGCATTTCTTCATGGCTCAGACGCTTTCCTACGCCTCGTTTTCCCAGACACACCATTTCCTTCAGAGAATCAACTACAGTATAGCTTCCATCGGGGTAGATATCTACAATAACTGCATGAAAAGAATTGGTACCGAGGTCAATGGCTGCTACTCTAATGTGTGCCGGTTGCGCCGATTGTTGGTCAAGCATAAGTTAAGTGTCTTCCAATATTCTAAAAAATCGCTACTATTACAGGAAACAGAGCATGAAATCATACTCCGTAACCTGATATGTAAGTATAACAATGTTTTAGCAGATATCAGTCCATTATTTTTTTGAATGTTGAAAGAACTCGAAATCGCTCAGATTGCTTCACATCATTCATCAAAATCTTCCAGGTGTTGGACTCAGCTTCTGATATCAAACGTTCCTTAAACAAAATGCGTTATTTTGTATGAAAAGCATTATTTTTCATGTATAAATCATGCATTTCAAAAGATTAAACACTCTATTTTAATAACTTTCACACATTTGATTGAACAATCTATAACCATTCATGATGTAGAACCTGTGCTTATTTTTGGCATGCAGGATCGCATCCTTCGACTTATCGAACGCGCTTACCCCGGAGCCAAGCTTACCGCTCGAGGCAACAAAATTAAAATTAGAGGTACCGTTGAAGACTTTACCGAAATCAACGATATCATCTCAGAAATTATTAAACTTGCGCTTCGCAATCGGGCTGTGAGCGAATCAGATGTAAACACACTCGTTAACTTGAAAAAGAGCGATCGTTTACTTCAGTTTGCTGAGATTGCTGATGAAGATGTGCTTGTTCATACACACACCGGCTCTACCGTTAAGGCAAAAACGCCAAACCAAAAATTGATGGTGAAAGCGTGTGAAGAAAATGATATCGTTTTCGCTATTGGACCCGCCGGAACCGGAAAAACTTATACTTCCGTTGCGATTGCCGTAAAAGCCTTAAAAGAGAAGAAAGTAAAGAAAATTGTTTTGGTTCGTCCTGCCGTTGAAGCCGGCGAAAGCCTTGGATTCCTCCCCGGTGATCTAAAAATGAAAATTGATCCCTATCTCCGACCGCTCTATGATGCCCTTGAAGAAATGATTGATCATGATCGGCTCGATTTCCACATGACCAAAAATATCATAGAAATTGCCCCGCTTGCCTATATGCGCGGACGCACACTCAACAATGCTTTTGTGATTCTTGATGAAGCCCAAAATGCGACACACATGCAAATGAAAATGTTCTTAACACGCCTAGGCTTTAATTCAAGAGCGATTATCACGGGGGATGTCACGCAAACCGACCTCCCAAAAATGAAGCAATCCGGGCTTATTTCCATTCAACAAATTCTGAAGGATATTGCGGGGATAAAATTTGTGTACTTAGATCAAAATGATGTGGTACGGCACAAACTTATTCGTCAGATCATTTCCGCGTATGAGAAATACGAAGAGAATGAAGAAAAGGCATTACATACTCGGAAAAACTGATTCATGAGCATTTCTGTGATCCCTCTGCATGAGGGAATTTTTTCTGTGGGGCTTGATAAGAAGTTCAATCGGATATCAAAAGATGATCTGCCGGCAAAAGGAGCGTTGAAGATTGCTTTAAATCCTTTTTTGGTTCAACTCGATAATCAAAATGTATTGATTGATGCCGGTTTAGGCGTTTTCGGGGAGGAAGATCATTTTGCTATTTTACAGGAAAATTTAGCCAATCAAGGACTTTCGGAATATGATATCAGTGCGGTGTATTGCAGCCATTTGCATTATGATCATATTGGCGGATTGGCGCATAATCAGCGTGGTTTTTGGGAGTTGTCTTTCCCTGAAGCATCTATTTATCTTTCGGGTGCGGAATGGAATAAAATGAAACAGGTTTCGGATGCAGAAGGCCCAAAATCCGAATTTATTGATTTTCTCGAAGCCAGAGCGGAACTCATTTTTATGGATGAAGTTGGCACGGGGAATCAGTACATTGAAAGCAAGACGATTGGAGGACATACAGAATTTAGTCAGCTAATAAAAATTCAATCGAACCATCAGACATTGTATATGGCGGGGGACGTTTTAGGAACCCGGGGCGCTGTAAACAGGCGCTATGCTGCCAAATATGATTTTGATGGGAAAAAAAGTATGCACTTACGTGAAGAGCTTCTAAAAACAGCGTTTGAGGAAGAAGCCGTATTGATGGCCTATCACGATACTGAGCATCCTTTATTCAAGCTGACGGATTTTGATAAAGACAAAGGATATTTGATTCAAAATGTGGAAAAAATTTATGGATAATAATGTATCCCGTATTGTAGATCAATTGAAGGCTCACGGAATTGAAGGAGCTGATGTAGCTGTAATTTTGGGCTCTGGACTCGGAGATTTTGCAGATCACATTCAGGAAAAGATTTCAATTTCGTACGATAGTTTGGAAGGGATGCCTGAGGTCACAGTTGTCGGACATGCCGGATCTGTTTACTACGGGGAAGTGGAAGGAAAGCGCGTCATTGCTTTTGGGGGAAGATTCCACGGATATGAAGGGCATCCTTTAGAAACATCCTTGATTTTAGTACATATTGCCTATTTAATGAAGGTTCCTTTTGTCATTATCAGTAATGCAGCCGGTGCAGTAACACAACGTTTGAATACGGGAGATTTGGTGCTTATCAACGATTTTATGTCGCCTAGTTATCGGTTTGCGCTTCCCGGAAAGCGAACCCGTGTACGATTCGATAATAAGAATGAGCGTGCTGAAATTCTCAAACTTGCTGCAAGCGCCGGCATTCCGCTACAGCATGGAACATACTTTTTCTTGAAAGGTCCAACCTACGAAACAAAAGCAGAAGTCCGTGCTTACCGAACGATGGGCGCTGATGTTGTGGGGATGAGTACTGCCCCTGAAATGCTTGAGTGCGAACGATTAGGCATCCGCTGTATTGGAATCTCCCTCGTAACAAATATGGCAACGGGAGTCGAGGCCGGAAAACTCGATCACAGCGAAGTAAAGGAAACCGCTGAAAAAAGAAAAGCAGAATTTGCCAAACTTGTCCGACTATTGATAGCAAAGCGCGCTTAAATTAAGCGGGCTTTACTACAATGTTTACGATACGGTGCGGCACGAATACTTCTTTTACGATAACGACATTTTCTAAGTAGCGCTGAACGCCAGATTGCTCTTTAGCAAGTGCAAGAACAATATCTTTATCGGCTGCTTTATCCATTTCCACTTCAATAATCCCGCGCACTTTTCCATTTACCTGAACGGCATACTTTTGGATGTCTTCCACCAAAAACGCCTCATTATATTCCGGCCATGTTTGGTGCGCAAGCACAGATGTTTCCCCAAGCTTTTCCCATAATTCCTCTGCAAGGTGAGGCGCAAACGGACTCAAAATCACCAAAAATGGTTTAAGGACTTCAACAGGTCGCACATCCCACTTCATGGCTTCGTTATTAAAAATCATCAGCGCTGAAATGGCGGTATTGAACCGGAAGCCTTCAATATCTTCCGTTACCTTTTTGATGGTTTCATGAAGGGCTTTGAGCTGCTGTTTGGTTGGCTCGGCTGATTTTACCTCTGGATTCAGATTTCCGTTGGTTTCATCAATCATCATGCGCCATACGCGTTTGAGGAAACGAAATACGCCTTCAACTCCTCGCATACTCCACGGTTTCACTTGCTCAAGCGGACCCATGAACATTTCGTAGAGTCGTAACGAATCGGCGCCATACTGCCGCACGACATCATCCGGATTAATTACATTTCCACGTGATTTTGACATTTTGAATGATCGCGCAACAACAGGGATAGAGGTTCCTTTTAGGACAAAATCTTCACCGATTTTAGTTACTTGATTTTCATCTACTTTGATATATGGGCTATTATTATCAATCTTTTTCCCTTGAAAATCTATAAAATCAAAATCTAAAACATCCTTCATAACATAGTATTCCATTTCCCCAAGAATCATCCCCTGATTTACAAGACGATGGAATGGCTCTTTTGTGGAAACAACTCCGATATCAAACAAAACTTTGTGCCAAAAACGAGCATAAAGTAAGTGAAGTACCGCATGTTCAGCTCCCCCCACATACAAATCAACCGGCATCCAATATTGTTCTTTTTCTTTGGAAACGGGTCCTTCGGTATAATCAGGGTCGATATACCTCAGATAGTACCAACAAGAGCCAGCCCACTGAGGCATGGTGTTTGTCTCTCGGCGCGCCGGCTTTCCGGTTTCAGGGTCGGTTGTGTTTACCCACTCCGGGATGGTGGCTAAAGGCGATTCACCGGTTCCGCTTGGCTCATAACGCTCAACATCCGGCAATAAAATAGGCAATTCAGATTCGGGAAGCGGCTTTGGAACGCCATCTACATGAATTACAGGGAACGGCTCCCCCCAATAACGCTGACGTGAAAACAGCCAATCGCGTAATTTATAATTGATGCTTTTTACCCCGAGTTTTTTATCCTCAAGCCACGCAATGATGGTTTCTTTAGCTTCTGCGGTATGTAGTCCGTTTAGGGAAACCTCACTATTGGCTGAATTCACTGAAATGCCATTTTCGGTGTAAGCTGCTTGTGTTACATCACCGCCCTGCACGACCTCAATTATTGAGAGTCCAAATTTTGTGGCGAATTCCCAATCTCGTTCATCATGTCCCGGTACGGCCATGATTGCGCCGGTTCCGTAGCTCATCATTACATAATCGGCAATCCAAATCGGAATTTCAGAACCTGTTGCCGGATTGATGGCATAGGCACCGGTAAACACGCCGGTTTTGTCTTTATTCAGATCGGTGCGTTCAAGGTCGGTTTTGTTTTTAACGGTTTCCACATATTCAGAAATGGCATATTTCTGAGCGTCAGTCGTGATTTTTTCAACTAAGGGATGTTCAGGAGCCAAAACCATGTAAGTTGCCCCAAAAAGGGTGTCAGGACGTGTAGTGAACACATCAATCGAATCGTCGTATCCTTTAACTTTAAACGTAATCTCCGCACCGATGGATTTCCCGATCCAATTCCGTTGCATTTCCTTGATGGACTCAGGCCAATCAAGCTCCTCAAGGTCGTCGAGCAATCGATCTGCGTAAGCAGTGATTTTGAGGATCCATTGCTTCATCGGCTTTTTGATTACCGGAAAGCCACCGACTTCACTTTTCCCATCAATAACTTCTTCATTTGCCAAAACGGTTCCCAAATCCGGGCACCAATTTACTGGCACATCTGCCTGATAGGCTAAGCCCTTTTTATAGAGCTGAAGGAAAATCCATTGCGTCCATTTAAAGTAGGCCGGGTCGGTTGTGTTGACTTCTCGGTCCCAATCATAGCTAAACCCAAGGGATTTCAACTGTCCACGAAACATCTCTATGTTGCGCTCTGTGGTAATGCGAGGATGTGTTCCAGTTTTGATAGCATATTGCTCAGCAGGGAGTCCAAAAGCATCCCAACCCATTGGGTGAAGCACGTTAAAGCCCTTCATGCGCTTGTAGCGAGCAACAATATCGGTGGCGGTGTAACCTTCCGGGTGACCTACATGGAGTCCGGCGCCACTTGGGTAAGGGAACATGTCAAGCACATAGTACTTTGGCTTGGAGGTATCAGAATCGTCTGTTTTGAAAATTTTATGGGCATCCCAAAAAGCCTGCCATTTGGGTTCGATATTCGACGGGTTGTACTCACTCATAGAAAAGAGAATAGAAAAACTGGTGTTATTGGATTAATTTGAAGCCAAATATAAGGAAACTTGTACTTTTATTAGGCGCTAAACAAGTTTAAACCTAAAAGTAGTATAGCGTTATACTAAGGATTTTATTAGATTATCTAGTTAGATAAACGATGGTTGCTTGCTGGAACGAAAAAAAGGTCTGTTTTGATAAAAGTTTATTCATGGTTTTTGCATATTCAATAGCTCTACTCACATTCATAGGTGTCATTATCTTCTGGACGTTATTCCATTCCAGACGTGTTTATGTTGCGCCCTATTATGGTAGGATTCAGATTGATATCGCTGAAGCTGTTGCTCGATTGAGTCGTGTGATTCAGTTTAAAACTATTTCAAACGACTCGGTGCAACACATTGATGGTGATGAATTTAAAGCGATGCATGATTATATCGAGGAGAGTTTCCCCTTAATTCATCAATATTTAAAAAAAGAGGTCATTAACGAATTTAGTTTGCTTTATACCTGGGAAGGAAGCAATCCGGAGTTAAAACCTATGATGCTCACGTGTCACCTCGATGTTGTACCTGTAGAACCGGGAACAGAAAAAGACTGGGAGTTTCCGCCCTTTCAGGGACAAGTAACGGATGAATTTGTTTATGGCAGAGGTACGATGGATGTTCAATCCGGAGTTATGGCTATCCTAGAAGCAACGGAAGCCTTGTTGAAGCAAGGAGCTACACCGGAGCGTACCATTTACCTCGGCTTCGGACATGATGAAGAAATTGACGGTGAATTTGGTGCCAGAGAAATTAGTGCGTTGCTTGAACAACGTGGGGTATCACTTGAGTTTTTGGTGGATGAAGGCTTACCGGTCGTTAGTCAGTTAATCAAAGGGGTAAATAGTCCTGTAGCCTTGGTTGGAGTTGCAGAAAAAGGATATTTGAGCATCGAATTAACTGCGGAGAGTGATGGAGGTCATTCTTCTGTTCCTCAAGGTAAAACAGCCATCGCGAAATTAGGTGAAGCCATAAACAAGCTCGAAAACAATCCTATGCCCGCACGCATTGACCCTTTGGCACGAAGCACTTTTTATGCCTTGGCAGCTGCTATGCCAGTACCTTTCCGCTTTATTTTCGCTAATATTTGGTTTTTCAAGGGTTTGTTGAAACGTGTTTTGACAAGTATTCCACATACGGATGCTTCCATCCGAACAACTACAGCAGCAACAATATTTGAATCGGGAGTGAAAGACAATTTAATTCCAACGCTTGCTAGGGCTGTAGTTAATTTCCGACTTCACCCATCCGATACAATAGATGATGTTGTAAACCACGTTCGCAAAACGATTCAAAACCCTGAGATTAGTATTGTTTGCAGAAGTGGTTTTATTAATCCTTCTAAGGTATCTGATACCAAATGTGTAGCATACGAAACGGTAAGGAAATCGATTCGAGAAATATTTCCGGAAGTTACTGTAACACCATCGTTGATGGTTGGAGCAACCGATGCGCGTCATTATGCAAATATTTCAGAGCGGATTTATAGATTTTCACCACTTAGAGCAAGTCAAGATGATTTAGACCGGGTTCACGGCACAAATGAGCGCATCTCTATTCATAATTACACAGAAATGATACAATTTTACTCACGATTGTTGGTGCATGGGTCAAAAATTAATGAGTCAGATTCTGCTGAGTTACAAATTCAAGTAAATCAAAGTGAAGTGGAAACAGTTAAAGTCTAAAAAAATGACGTTAACCATCATAAATTTGTGCTGTAAACAGTTAATCGAATGAGTACCTTAACTTGCAAGAAGATACAACTACAAACATTAAGAAAATCTTAAGTAACAGTACTAAACTAAAAAAAATCTCTGAAAACGGTTATTAATCGAAGATAAATTGAATTTAGTCGAATAAACTTTAAAAATAGAGACGTTTGCCTGCATCTTTAAGCGAATTATCTGCTTAGACAGGGAATCTGTCGGGGTAAATATTAGAATTTCACACAATAAATGAACAATAGGATTATGATATGAAACACTTACTATCGGTTTTAGTTCTGCTTCTTCTTTTCACACTTCCGGTGGAAGCACAGGATAACACTCCGTTAAACAGGTTTAGCGCTGAGATTCAAATGGGAAACATTATGGGTCTAGACAGTAAATTTATGGGACCTTTTTTAGGTAGTCTTGGAAGAGAATCTGATTACATTAATCCACATTTCAACTTGAACCTCAGATACTCTATTACTCCGGTATTGTCTGCACAATGGAATTTAGGTTGGACAACATTGACTGGTAATGAAAACAGAAATCCAAACCATCCATACACAACACAGATGTTTTTAACAGGAATTCAAGGCAATCTTTACTTTTTGCGCTTGTTTGAAACATACAGAGTTACAAAGGTACTAAATCCTTTCTTCTATTTAGGAGTTGGAGCCGGATTCGGTGAAGTAACAAATCTGCCAAATAACCGAACAGTTAATATTAGTAATGGTTATTTCAGTTCAGGAATTGGAACACTTGTTAGATTACCCGGCGAATCCTTTTTTAGTGAAAATGTAAACTTGTTATTTACATACAATTATACCTCGTTCAGAACAGAGAAAATTGATGGGTACCCACAATTTTCTGGTTGGGAAAGAGGAAGCAGATTAGCTACATTTGCTTTCGGAGTTTCAATTAAACTAGGCAGCAAGGAACGTCGCCATGCCGATTGGCACATTGGGCACAGCAGAGTTGATGAAGCTCTTCGTATTGCTCGTGATGTTGAGGCGCGTCAAAACCAACTTGAGCGTAGAGTAGAAATTGTTGAGAATGTACAGGCAAATGATCATCCTGAATTCCGTTCAAGAATTGAGGCGTTAGAAGCTCAACGTGACCAAATGTATGATTTCAGCGCACTTGAAGCAGCTCAACGTGACAACAACTTAAAAATCCAAATGCTTATTGATCGCGTAAATGCCCTTGAATCAAGAGCTGTTGATGCTCCGGGAACCATCTATCTTGATCGTAGTGATGTAGTTTTTGCAAATGTTGAGCCAGGGTTCTATGTTCAGGTGTATGCCGGTGCAAGACGTCATCACTCTGAAAATGCTCTTGCAATCATTCGTGAACTGTTTGAAGATGTTCACGGTATCCACGGCTTGAATTACATTATTCATAAACCACATCAGTACTATGTAGTTCAGATTGGACCTTATGAAAATATCAGAGACACTGATGATATCCTAAGACGCGCGAAAGAAGTATTTAGCGACTCTTTCATCAGACAATACCGTCGCAGATAGTCTAAAACGACTAGAAACTTTAAAGGCTGTTCGATTTCGGACAGCCTTTTTTATTTACTCGAAATGACCTCCCTTGTGCATAAGGTCATTTACTTTTGAGATAAACTGAAGCGTACCTTTTTTATTTCTGATGGAAATCTCTGTGGTAATTGCATTAATCACTACAGAAATGGCTGCAAAACTGTTCGTAAAGAGCAAATTCTCACTTTTTATGTAAAGTGCTTTATTCGAGTACTCGCAAATTGGAGAAGTTGAGGTATCTGTTAGGGAAATAACAGGGATGTTTTTCTCATGAGCCAATTTCGCCGCTGCAATCGACTCTTTTGAGTAAGGGGGAAAGGAGAAAAAGACTAAAGCATCGTTATGATCAATAAACATTAACTCTTCTTCAAACGTAAGATGATCACTGATTACAGCACGGGATTTAATCGCAACTTGGCTTAAAGAGTAGGCCAAAATTTTAGCCATTAAACCTGAAATGCCCTTTCCAAACGTATAAATATTTCTGGCTTTGCTCAGTGTATCGATTACATCGTTGAAATCGGAAATCCGAATACTTTCCATTGTTTGATTAATATTCTCTACATCCTGTCGCGCCACTTTAATAAAAGTGTCTTTATCAGACTCAGCGACCAACGGAAAGCGCTCCATGTAGGAGTACTTTTTTTGAACAGCTGCTTGCAAAGCATTGCGGAACTCATAGTATCCATCAAAGCCAATTCTTTGGGCAAACCGAACAACGGTAGCTTTTGACACCCCACATTTGTTACCCAATTCAACCACAGAGAGAAAAGCGGCCTCATTCATGTCAGATTGCACAAATTGAGCCACCTTTTTTTGATTGGCCGTTAAGTCTTTGTATGCTTCTTTTATCAGGGAATCAAAAGTGTCTATGCTAAAGGAATTACTTCCGGTCATTCGGTAAATGCTAGATAGTGAGGTTAATTATTTGAGTCACTAAGGATGATATTCTTTATTTCCCGATTATGCCAATGGAAAGTTGAGCCGGGAGGAAGGATGTGAAGTCTAATTTGCTGTGCCCCTGTTAGTCCATTGTAAGAAGTCTGTTCAAAATTTCTACTCTTCTCTATAATGATAACCTGAGACTCCCCAAGGACAGTAGCTTTTCCAGCACCGGAAATCCACAGAGCGGTAGCTTCATCTATTCCGGCGGCTGCGGTGTCATTCTCGCTATCAATGAGGACGTTTATGAGTCGATTTAACCGATTTCGCTTAATAAAATGTTGATCTGCAATCATTCCTTCCAAAAGTCGAAATCCCTCTGAAGTAATTACATTCCCTGTGCGAATTTGCGAAAATGAATCAAAACGCGATGACAAGGGGAATTGCTCATCTCCGGTAATCATGGTGGAGCTTTGAACGGCTGTTCCGGCACTTGTGCCGGCAATCACGGCTCCATTAACCCATGCCTCACGAACAGCTTCCCTCATTGCAGGCGAAAAATATTCCATTAGCCGATTTTGATCCCCTCCGCTGAACCAAATTCCACGCGCAGCTCTAATTATTTCAATGATATCGGGATGATCATAATCCTCATCTGTCAGCATCATAATGTCAACTTGTTTGGCACCAAAGCCAATGAGCTGATCTCGTTGTTCCCATCCGATCGTATCCGGAATAGATGATGCCATTGGAATGAGTAAAAAAGTGCTATCCGGACTCAAAGACACCACATGACGCATAATTGATTCCGGTCTTGGTCCTCCTCCAACCATCACCAAATTTCCCCTGATTACTTCTGTTTCAATGGCAGTTTCTTCGGTTTCGTTACAAGCATGCAGAAGAAATACAAGTCCAAAGATCAGAATCAGGTAGCTTAAAGATGATATCAGACGCATTTATCTCAGATTATGGTTTATGGATAGTAAAAGTTTCATCATGGAACGGATGTCTTCAAACAGTACAAATTCATCGTCAGAATGTGGGTTTTGAGCTCCGATACCCAGGTTGATGGCTTCAATTCCTTTTGCGTTAAGCACATTTGCATCACTACCGCCGGAATACGTTACGCCTTCAGGGACTAACCCAGCTTCAAGCATAGCACGTTCAAGTAGCATTCTGTGAGGACTTTTCTCAGAAATCATGTAGGGCTCAAAATCAGCATAATCTCTCCAAAGTACCGTTCCACCATGTTTTTGAGCGCTATCTTCGCAGATTTTTTTGTATTGGGATAGCATCGCGCCAATATCCCTATTGGAGTTGCCTCTGACTTCCCCATCAATAGTACATGAGTCAGGGATGATATTGGTAGCTTGGCCTCCTTTTATCTTTCCGATATTTCTTCGGATGGCTTCTGGGGTTGGATGTGCTAAAATAGCTGAAGTTGCCTCAGCCGCCATCGAAATAGCGTGGACACCGGCTCCATTGGTGACTGCACTGTGTGCTGCCTTTCCATTAAAGCGGGCTTCAAAAATACTGCATCCTGAGCAATTACTGATGAACTTCCCGGGTCTAAGTGCTGAATCTAACACAAATGCTTGTGACACACTCCAAGGACTCAAATCCAATTCTTTAGCTCCAAGCAGACCAATTTCTTCTGCTATTGTAAACACGAAAACGATATTTGGTTGATGCTCAGATTTGTTAAGATACTCCATGAACCAAAGCAATAGTGCTAATCCCAGACGGTTATCTGCACCGAGTTGTGCGTTGTTTTGTGAAATGATCCGATCTCCTGTGCGCTCAGGAAAGGTAGTTCCCGTATCTCTTACTGTATCCATGTGGGCGAAGAAAGCCGTTGTTGGCATAGAAGCTTGATAGGAATGAGGAACAAAAATCAGATTTCCCGAATTTCCTCCTGTGCGCTCTCCGGCTTTGTCTTCAAAAAGCATGAAAGGAAAATCTTTAGTGAATTCAGTAATAAAATCAGCGACTAATCGCTCATTTAGCGAAGTTCCCGAAATGACCGTAACCTCTTCGAAAATGCAGAGTACTTGTTCGATATCAATACTAACTTCAGTCGAATCTTGCATAACATCCATTTAAAAGTTTACGCTAAAGGTAAGGCGCTGAATCCCTGATAAATATACATGCTCGCTATAAGAATAATCAACATTTAGGGTTGTTCCGGAAACTTTTGCATGCACTCCGGCGCCTACAGCCCATTTTTGATCAGGATTATTGATGGTATATCCACCGCGTAAGGCTACTCCTGCAACATCGGTAAGCAGTTGAATCTCGTTTCCAAAGCTTAACTGTTCGTAATTGTCACTTGGATTTTTGAGATCTGATGTTATTATCCATCGAAAATGAGTTGTATTTATAGCATCTATTGCTGCCCCAATTTGGAAGTTCAAAGGAAGTGGAAAGTCTAACGTATTCAAACTTACCAATGGTCGGCGACTTCCGGGATTATTGGGATCTTCCTGCGAAAATCGTGTCAGGTCTCGCCCACCGTAACGCATATCCGGCCCAAAATTTTGAACAGTCATCCCTAATGTTAAATTGCGAAATCCAAAGCGGTACTGCGTTCCAATATCGAAGGCAAAGGTTTGGGCACTTTGATTCCATATCCGTTGATGCACATATTTGGCAGTTATCCCCACAGAAAACTCGGCAAGTAAACGTCTTGCGTAAGAAACCCCAACCATTAAATCGGCGGCATCAAAAAAGCGTCCGGTTCCGTCAGGATTATCAACAGTAGTAATTTCTTGTTGAGGTACTGAAAGGCTTATTACACTTAATCCGACTGTACCGTAGTTTCCGGCCGAGATTGCTCCTGCCGCCTGATTGATGTCAATGCCTGTCCACCATCTTATGTTGGTGAATGTTACCGAGTTTCCGTTCAGCCAACCAATCCCGGCAGGATTCCAAAATAAGGCTCCGGCATCTTCGGCGAGGCCCACGTAGGCACCGCCCATAGCTTCGGCTCGTGCTCCGGCATTTATTTTTAAGAATTGGGCGCCTGCGGTTCCTGCATTAGTTGATTGTGTGTAAGCAATCTCAATGTTGAATAGAAGAGTTAGGGCAAAAGCGATCCCTAAGATAGATTTGAATGAAATTCGTGAAGGTTTCATGTTGCTAAACATGTTGGAAGTAGCTCTTAGCGCGCAGTTGAATCGTTCGGTTTGTTGAGTGTTTTTCATGGCATCCCTCCTATTTGATTACTGCGAAACGGCTTACATGTTTTCCGATGGGACTATCCACTTGATAGATATAAATCCCGGGTGCGATTTCTCGACCACTTTCGGTTCTCAAATTCCATGTGATTACACCACTTGTATCATTTTTGTATAGTGTTTTTATGCGTTCGCCAGCCATCGTGAAGATGTGGATGGTGCACTCATTGGGCAGATTTCGGAATCGAATTTGCCGTTCGGGTTCTCGTTGCTGTAAGCTGATATCCCGCTCCCACGCATTTGAGACCATATACGGATTTGGCACTACATTAATCCGCGATAAAACGCTTCTGTCGGCTTGTGCATCACGTCTTCCCGACTCTTTACGGTATCTGAAAATATCTTGCTCGGTTGGATTTCTAACCTGAGAAACCTGAATTTCGAAAGTCGCTCCTGATAGACTGGCTGAATTCCCGTTCATATTGACTTCAATTCGGGCATCAAATCGGCCAAAGGAAAGAATTTCACCATTTCTAATGCGAAAAGCCGTTTGCACATTGTTACTTTGACGCGTAACTGTAATGAATAAACTGTCTGAGGTTAGGCCGTCTATTCTACCGGAAAGGACATCATTTTGAAGCGCGGGAAAGGAGATATTTTCAATCCCGATTTGAATACGATTATCAGATCGTGAAATTTGGAAAGGATTATGCTGAAGTTTGATTCCAACACCATCGGTTGTTATGAACTCAAGATCCCGTTGATAGCGCTGTAGTGGGAGCACGACATCATTATGATCGGTTTGGATGACTTCAACCCCCATCACAATTTGAAGACGGTCTCCGGCTTGCGGGCGACGTTCCGGATCATCAGATCCCTCAAAAAAAGTGAATGCAATGCCATCAATCGGAATTTCGTAACGTTGTCCGGGTACGTATAGAGCATTTAAGATTCTATTTCTGCCGGCATTTTCATTTCTGACGGAAAACCGATCTGTTTGAGACCACGTAACGGTATAGACCGTCGGGTCAACTAAGTTCAAATCTAAAACCTCAGACTCAACTCTTGTGAGGATGTTTGTAAGCGGACGCGCGAGTCTTCTAAATCGTACTTCATAATCTCCAAATTGCGTGTCAAGCGGATCAATGACGCGCAGTAAAACGGAGTCGGTTGCTGTACCCTGAATATGATCAGCTAAGATCGCTGTGGATGCTACCCAATCAGAAGCCGATGGATGCGGACGCACCACTACAATGTTTGGTTCATCCGGCGTATTTCCTATGGGCGACTCAAGCGAACCAACCTCGGGAATTCCGGAGTCATACGCCGTAAGGCTATACCAATAATCGAATCCCTCTCTGACATCGGTATCAACAAAACTGTACTGAATGCCATTATCGTCTTTGTCGAACACAGCGATTGGAACCGGTGCCGAACCCACATCCGGATTTTGATTCCGGTCAATTTGGTCCCAGGTTCTGCCATTGTTTATGGAGCGATACAGACGATATCCCTGAAAATCTAATTCTCCGGTGAAAGGATCAGGTACGATTTCAGAGCGATTATCCCAGGTTAACGTGATGCGATCTTTTTCGGCAAACGCTCTTAATTTTGGTTGAGGTGGTGCCGATGGAAGCAACCAATTGTTTTGATAGGAAAGATGAACATTTTCAGCCGTAGCTCTGATTTGCTCGTAATTATTCCCTGCAACAACCGCTATCACAAATCGAAGCGTATCACCCGGTGCAATCGTGTAGGGACCTGAAGCCGAGTTATTCACCAAATCCATTCCGGTTGCGGGTATGGTGGAAAGATCATCAATACGTCTGCCCGGTTCTACAGGATGAAAGAATGATGGCCATAACTCTTCAGGTACCATATCATAATTTGAGGTATATACCCCGTAAAACCAATCCGGGTTTTCGTCCAAGAGTGGGGTATCCTGCCATAGATTATAGTGGAGGTCGGTCATTCCCAATCGTTGCCCGTTTACCTCAGGAGTAGAAACCCAAGTGAGGCCAAAAAATCCTGTTGAGCCTCCCCAATCCGGCGAGAAACCGGAGTCGAAGTAGTAGAAGAAATCAAGGTCTTCGTCTAATCGCATTCTGTCGTTCAGATATCCGGCATAATCCGTACCCGGACGGTTTCCGATGTCGAAATCACTGTACATCCCAAAGAACATATCCTCATACGTATTTTGCGAGCGATTTACTACATCGAAGGTGAAGATGACGGCATCCCGAATAAGTGGGAATGAAAACGAATATCCGGTTTGATATATACTGATTCCGAGGATTTGCTCGCGGTTCAAGCTGTCATTGTAGGCAGCGAAAGTATCCTGATTCGAAATAATAATGGGGTTTCCATCGGCATCCTGAACCGGCCATCCCCAGGAAGGCCATGTATCCGGTTCGGTGGAAGTCGCAACTCTAACGGTTTCGGGATTATTAAAACCAAATTCAGCTTCCCATTCTTCGTTAGAGGTGTTCCTTCCTTGGATTACATTTCCGGGAAAAAGCACTACAGGATTAAGTTGGTAAATGTATTCACGCTCAGAATTAATCGGAAATTCCCCAGAAACTCCAATTGCATTCGAGCGCGCATAGAGCTTTCCACGATTTTCAATGAACATTCCGATATTGCTTCGGTTATGTGTTGTAAAGCCTCGATCTTGTATCCCCTGAACTTCAGATTCACCTGATGTTCTGGGCAAATCTCGACCTATGCGTGGATCGTGTTGTGCCATTAAAGTAGAGGTGGAAAGCAACAAAAAAAGTGGCAGAAATAGTAGTTTTCTCATAAAATCAAACAATTAAAAAGTATAGCGCAGGCCAAGGTTGGTAACTCGTGGGGGAAACCAATTGTTTGGGTTCAAAATCCACTCTTGAGATTGTGGTCGAGTGGTGAATTCATCAGGCTTACCGGTATCCGTGTAGATATTACGTGCATTTCTGCGATTCGTGAGATTAGTTATGCTCAGGAATGCTTCAATATCGTGCCTGCCGGTTGCAGTAAACCGTCTGCTTGCAAAGAGATCTACGGTATAAGTTGATGGGTAGCGTTCACTGTTGCGCTCTACAAACCCGATGTCGCGACCGGTTGGAGTATATGGATATCCGGTTGAACCGCTAAAAACAAGCGTTACGGTCGATCGCTCAAACGGCCTAATCTTCCCAAGTGTCGGCCCTTCTCCCGCTCCTAATGTCATATTCAATCGTGCATTTAACAAATGACGTTTATCAAAGTTTAGAGGATAAAGTCGGGTGGCCGGCAGTCTGCGTGGGAATCCTTCCATCTCAGAACTTGCACTTCCTTGAGCAATGGAATACGTGTAGGTTACAACAGCATCGAAATTTCGGTTGAAACGCAGATCGGTGTTCAATTCAACACCACGAACATTGGCATAGGCCTCATTCACAAAACGCGAATAACTTGTAAACGCCGGACGCCCGTTTACTATCGCTCCTTGGGGGATGTATTCCGTACCAATTAAGCCCCTGATGTCTTTATAATAGGCCGTCAAGCTTGCTGCTGCGCGATCTGAAAACTGATGAATGACCCCAAATTCATACGCTGTTGTGCGTTGTGCGTCGAGATCAGGTGAACCAAAAAGAGGCTCACGTGTTCCAAAGTCGTAAAAGTTATTTTCGAAGACAAAGCGGTAATCAGGATTCTGGAAAAAGCGTCCGTAACTAAATCGTAAAATTGAATTTTCTGAAATAGGATGTGAAATACCAATTCTCGGTGAAAGCTGATACATGGTTTTTGAGCTCACTTCACTTTCAGGTCGTAGCGGATCTGCCCGGAAATTGGTTCGCTGATTTGCAAAATCGAAGCGTAAACCAATATTTAAAACAAAATTTGACTGCTCGATTTTATCTTGAACATAAATGGCACCTTCGTAGGGTCGCATCCCCCTTACATCTGTTACGTAAGGCTGAACAGCCTGTATATTGATGATTTCAAACCAATCAATATCATGCATCTGAAGTTGAACGCCGGCTTTAATCTCATTCGCATTGTTGGGCTGCCAAATCAAATCGGATCGTAGATTCCAGGTGCGGGATGTTGTTTCTTCACGGGAGGTCGGGTCGGCAGCACTGTAAAACTCTCCTACAAATGTAGGATTTCTGAATGTTACCCCTTGTCGGTATTCTTCAATAGGTTTTGGAAGACCTCTGAAATATTCCTGTTGAAAGTAACTAAGTCTGGTACTTAGAACAAATCGCTCACCAAATGCTTGGGTAGCAGCTAAGGTTATATGATAGCTTTCTGCTTCCTGAATATTCCAGCTCTCAGGAATGTACTTATAGGAATGATTATAATTTTGATAATCCTCACGTGAGTAACGTCCGGTTAAATTAATTTTAGTGCCTCTAAATGGACGAGCTGTAAGTCTGAGCATCCCGTTATATCCATTATCATATCCGAATGGAGTGTGTGGTGTACGGTCGTAATGTTCAAAAGAGGCTAAAAATGAAAGTCGATCTCGAATAATAGGTCCATCTAAGCGAACACTGTATAAGTTGCTTGATGGTGCTTTGAAAAGGGTATCGCTTTGATTGTTGAACAACGATTGACTTACCTCAACCAATCCTCTAAAGTTGTTTCCACCTTCACGGGTTGTGATGTTCACGATTCCGGACATTGCATTTCCATATTCCGCATTGAATGTTCCGGAAAGTACAGTTAACTCCTGAATCATATTATTGGAAATATTTGTGGCAATGGTTCCATTCACCGGATCGCGTACCATAATTCCATCTACCATGAATGCTACTTCGTTTGATCTTCCGCCTCTGATGTTAAATGAACGTCTTCCGCTACTAACGACGCCACTCTGAAGACCAATTACCTGACTAAAATTTTGTACCGGTAGATTTTGAATTTCATCACCGGAAATGGTTTGTCTTGTACCGGTTTCATCTCTTCGAATCAGTGGTTGTTCTGCAATGACTACAATCTCACCCATTTCCTGAAGCTGTTGTGACATAATAATATCGATGGTGGTCGTTCGATCTGTTTCTACGCGCACATTCTGAATCACTTGTGTCTGATACCCGACATAGGTAATCCTGAGTGTATAAATTCCCGGATTAACATTCAGGATTACATACTCACCGTCAAGATTCGTTGATGCACCTTGAGCCGATTCAGTGATAAAAATATTTGCGCCTATGAGTCGCTCTCCGGTTTGGGCATCTTTAACGGTTCCTGCAATTTTCCCTGAATTTGCGAATGTGAGGGGTGAAAACAGCATGAGCACCGTGACAATGATTAGTGCACGTTTCATAAAACAGACTTCGAAGATTGGGATGGTGGAATTGAAAAGAAATCAGATGGGATAAGACCGAGATACGCCTTATCCCCCTGATTTTTGAGAGAGGTCGAACAAAATACTACTTAACAAGCATCATAGTACGGCTGAGGCTTTGTCCATTCACCATCAGACGATAGATGTACATACCACTGTTCAAACGACTTGCATCGAATTGAGCAGTATGGTTACCGGCAGCTTGGGTTCCATCAACGAGTGTTGCTACTTTTTGTCCTAATGCATTGTAAACACTAAGATTAACTAATCCGGTTTCCGGCATGCTATAGGTGATTGTTGTGGATGGATTGAAAGGGTTCGGGTAGTTTTGATTTAATGTAATGGTTTGAGGAATACCTGCGAAACCATCTTCAATTGAGGTTTCTGAGTTAATTTCATCAAATTTAGCAACGGCTTCATCAAGGCGCATATCTACTTCATCAAGATCGGCTCCATGCGTAAAGGCGAGCCAAACACCGAAGTTTTCCTCACTCTGAAGGTCTCCGGTTGAACCAAAATTCAAGAAAGCCCATCCTCCATTAGAGCCAACACTTGTTTGACCATCGAAAGTGGTTTTTACCATTTCATTCCAACGTGCAAAGTCGCGGGCATTGTCACGTATTGGGTCTGTGCTATCATAATCGCTGAAATCAATTAAGGAAACTCCCACTAAATCACGATCAAGAGGTTGCAAACCAACAGCACCGTTACTGTTGAAGATGTAAACTCGGTTCATAGCGGCATCGTATTCAAGGGTTTCACCTCCGAAAACGTTAAAAATACGTGCTCTTAGTAAAACAGAAAGCAGGAAATTCTGACTTGTGCTCTCCACATTGGTTACGCCAAAACGGACTAATCCATATTTCTCATCTTTGAACATGCGTACAAGCGTTGTTACATGCAGGTCGAGTGGGGGATTTGAGCGGAATGAATTATCCATGATGAGTTCACGGAAGTACATTAGCGAATCATCTCCCTCAAAGTAGCGTGTATCTAAAATATTGATATCCGGATCATCATTAGGATTCCAAACATAGTTGGAGTTAAGCCCAACTAATTGATAAAAACGATCAATCATTTTATCATCGGCAGTATCCCACCGTCCGTCTTCACCATCATAGGTTTGAATTCTCCCAAACGAATTTGTAGTGGAGACAAAGGCAAAAGTAGAATCATTATGGGGGAAAAACTGTGCTTCAGATTGCTCTGGAAGCATCAAAAGCATGCAGAAAAAAGCTATCGTTAATTGTAAAAAATGTTTCATGAGAAGGCTCCGTTAGTTGTCGGTTGTGGTTAGCGAATGTCCCAAACAGTAGATAAATAGGGGTGTTCTGCTCGGATAGTAAATAAAAAGAAAAAAAAGTTTCAATGTCAACACAAAATGAGAAAAAATTCTCTATTTCAGTTCTTTGTATACCCGGCTTTGTAACTTTTTGCCTCATTGAATCTTAGAAAATATATAACTACTATACGCATACACCATTGTCTTACATAAAGTTATGTCAACGCCTTTGAAGATTTCGTTTATTTTCAATCCATCAGCCGATAGAGAAAGAAATGCCCAGCATTTAGCTTGGCTTAGGATGATGATTGCTAAACATCTCGGTGACAGTGAAATCTATGTTTCAGAGTTCAAAGGTCATGCCGTTGAGTTATCACAAATAGCATCCCAAACGTGTGATATCGTCGTTGCCTGCGGTGGTGATGGAACAATTCAGGAAGTTGTTCAAGGGATAATGGGATCATCAGCACGTTTAGGAATCTTGCCAATGGGTTCAGGAAATGATTTCATTAAAAGTGCCTGGATACCTAGGGATAAATATAAAGCTTTTATGTGCTTACTGAATCCTACCTTTAGGTCTATGGATGTCATTCGGTATGAAACCGAGAACAAGGAGGGGATATGTATCAATACGCTTGGATTAGGATTTGATGCTCTCATAAACTACGAGACAAAAACAATTAAAAAGTTCAAAGGGTCTTTTGTTTACACTTTGGCCGTATTGAAGTCATTAGGTAAATCTAAACCGACACACTTTAAAATTTCTTCTGATGTCTTAAAAATGGTATCGAATCTAACGATGATAACTTTGGCAAATGGCACCACGGAAGGCGGTAATTTTAAAATTGCACCCCAAGCTGATATTTCTGACGGGAAATTTGATATAGTTTTGATAACCGAAGTGAGTCCTTTAGGAATTCTGTGGAGATTAGTATTATTTATGATTGGTCAACAGCACCGCTCATCAAAAATCAGAATGTTTAAGTCTGATGAAGTAATTATTGAATCAGAAACCGGCTTCGCTATGCATTCTGATGGCGAGCATATAGGTTTGGATGTTAAACACGTAAATGCGAAACTGTTAAAATCGGCTTTAGAAGTGGTGGTTTAAAACGAAACTCGATTCCTCATAAACCATATATCATTACCAGATACTCAAAAAGCATAACCAGGTTTCACACCTTAATTAGTGAGTCAGTCATACAAAAAAATAATCAATAATACCCCTCACCCAAACAACCAATAGCACACCGCAACCGCTGCAACTACTCCGGCGAAATCAGCGATTAAACCGGCTTGAACTGCGTAGCGCACTTTCTTGATGCCTACCGCTCCGAAGTACACCGCAAGTACATAAAACGTGGTTTCGGTTGAGCCAAACATGGTTCCGGCTACTTTCACGATAAAGGAATCCTCGCCGTGGGTTGCAATCAGGTCGGCCATCACCCCAACAGAACCACTGCCCGTTAACGGACGCATAATTGCCATCGGCAAGACTTCTACCGGAAAGCCTACAAACGACAAAACCGGGTCGAGTAACGTAACCAACCACTCCATAGCGCCGCTTGCACGGAACATCCCAATAGCAAACAAAATGGCTACTAAATAGGGGATAATTCGCACCCCAATCTGAAATCCTTCCTTGGCTCCTTCCACAAATTCCTCATATACATTCACTTTCTTAATGAGGCCGTAAAGTGGAATTAAAACAATGATTACCGGTAATACGAGAATAGATAATACTTGCATGATTAAGCCTCCGATGATGTTGTTGGTACGGTTACCGGTTGTTCAGGAAATTTTCTGGCATAATATTTCGCGGCGGTAATTCCGACCGTGAGGGATATTGCCGTTGCAATAATAATGCTGTAAAAAAGCTCTGCTACCCCAACACCGAGCAGCGCGATAAGCGTAACCGGCGGCACCAATTGCACACTTGCTGTATTCATGGTTAAAAACATACACATGGCGTTTGTGGCCGTTTCTTTATCAGGATTAAGTTTTTGGAGTTCCTCCATCGCTTTGATTCCCAACGGAGTGGCGGCATTACCCAACCCGAGGATATTCGCCGACAAATTCAGACTAATAGCACCTAAAGCCGGATGATCTTTCGGTACATTCGGAAACAGTTTACCCAACACCGGATTTACCACTTTCACAAGTTTATAAATCAAGCCGCTTTGTTCGGCGATTTTCATCAGCCCCAACCACAAAGCCATTATGCCGATTAGCCCGATGGCGAGGGTTACGGCAAATTCAGCCATATCAAACGCCGCTTTGGTGATGGCTCTCATTTTCACCAAAATCACTTCAGGTAGTACGATGACGGCAAGGCTTGCATCGGAACTGCGAACTTCAGCTCGCAAGGTGCTCAAATCACGCGCATCCTGATGCCGAGCAACATTTCGCCAATGCTCGGGCAAAGCCGATGAAACCGGGATGATTAACTCCGTACCAGAATCAGTAGGATACCACTGTGCTTCAAAGCGTTCTGATTCATCCCCAATCAAAAAAAACACGGTTTGTCTTCGGGTTTGATCGGCATTTTCAGGAAACTGAATCCGGATTTGTATTTCCTTGCCATTTCGGAATTCATCCGTGAAGTGATCGCGGGCATCGCTGGCAAGGGCAAAAACAAGACTTATGATGATGAGTCCGCCCCAAATGTAGTTGAGCATGTGTGTTCGTTTTAGAGTTTCAATTCAGCCCGAAAAGTAAGAAAAAAGGAGGGAATATTTGTGTGCGGTTGTGTTCCTTTGTGCATCCATCCCTATAAAACCGAAAAGGCTTCCATCTTTTCAGAGGAAGCCTTTTCAAGTGCAAGTAGTGAAGCCACTACATAGTTTGTTTGTTGTTGTTTTACGATTCTCGCATAAACTTGCGAAGAACTGTTTGTAATATACCACCATTTCTGTAATAATCCACCTCTACCGGAGTGTCAATTCTACAAATGGTGTTAAAGGTAATTTCTGAACCATCAGAACTTTTTGCAGTAACTTTGATGCTCTGTTTTGGTTTTACCTGATCATCAACTTCAAATGAAAACACTTCATCTCCTTTGAGTTGCAAAGAATCGGCTGTTGTTCCGGCTTCATACTGTAACGGAAGTACGCCCATTCCCACAAGGTTTGAACGGTGGATTCTCTCAAAAGACTCCGCAATAACGGCTTTTACCCCTAAAAGATAGGTTCCTTTTGCAGCCCAGTCTCTGGATGAACCTGTGCCGTATTCTTTTCCTGCCAATACAACTAACGGCGTACCCTCTTTCTGATAATCCATTGATGCATCATAAATAAAACGTACTTCACCGGTTGGGAAGTAGGTGGTGTAGCCACCCTCTGTGCCCGGCGCAAGCTGGTTTTTCAGACGAACATTCGCAAACGTTCCGCGGGTCATTACCCGGTCGTTACCGCGGCGTGAACCATAGGAGTTGAAGTCCGCTTTGTCCACACCATTACTCACCAAATAAAACCCTGCCGGGGAATCGGCTTTGATGGATCCCGCCGGAGAGATGTGATCCGTAGTAATAGAATCACCCACTTTAACAAGTACGCGCGCATTGTTGATCGGCTTAATTGGCTCCGGATCAGGAGTTAGATTTACAAAGAATGGCGGCTCCTGAATGTAGGTGGAGTCTTCATTCCACTCGAACAGAGCACCACCGGTTACCGGGATGTTATTCCATTCTTCATTTGAATCAGCAATGCCATTATACATTTTGTGGAACAAATCAGGGCGAACGGCATTATCTAAGTGAGCAAAAATTTCTTCTGAAGTTGGCCAAATTTCACGCAGATATACATCGTTTCCATCACGATCTTTTCCGATAGGTTCGGTTGCCAAGTCAATATCAACGGTTCCTGCTAACGCATAAGCCACTACAAGTGGTGGTGAAGCAAGATAGTTTGCTTTAACGCTTTGATGGATTCTTCCTTCAAAGTTTCTGTTTCCTGATAGTACTCCGGCAACAATCAGATTACCCTCATGGATGGCTTTTTCGACCGGCTCAGGCAATGGCCCGGAATTTCCGATACAGGTTGTACATCCATATCCAACCAAATTAAACCCGAGGGCATCCAATTCTTTGGTGAGATCGGCTTCATCCAGATATTCGGTCACTACACGTGAACCAGGCGCAAGCGATGTCTTCACGTAAGGGGGAACTTTGAGGCCACGCTCGTTCGCTTTTTTAGCCAGAATTCCGGCACCAAGCATTACGGATGGGTTTGATGTGTTCGTGCAGGATGTAATCGCCGCAATAACTACATCCCCATGTTTCATGTCTAAGGTTTGCCCGTTTTTGTAGGTTCCTTTATTTGCTAACGCTTCCTGAGCAAGTGCAAAACCGCTGGTTGGTTCTTTACTGGTGAGGGAGGTGTTGAAGGAATCTTTCATTTTAGTTAGGGGAACTCTGTCCTGCGGACGTTTAGGCCCTGCCAAGGATGGTTCAACGGTTGAAAGATCAAGGTGTAGTGTATCGCTGAAGATTGGATCCGCCATGCCATCGGTGCGGAATAAGCCTTGCTCTTTCATGTAACGCTCAACAGTATCTACCAAATCAGCTGAACGACCGGTGCGCTCCATGTAGCGAAGGGATTCTTTATCAATTGGGAAAAATCCTACGGTAGCCCCATATTCAGGAGCCATGTTGGCGATGGTGGCACGGTCAGGCAGACTCATGCTCGAGAGGCCATCCCCATAAAACTCAACAAATTTACCCACCACACCTTTTTTGCGAAGCATTTGGGTAACAGTAAGAGTTAAGTCCGTAGCGGTTACACCTTCCTTCATTTTTCCGGTGATTTTGAATCCGATTACTTCAGGGATGAGCATATAAATCGGCTGACCAAGCATTACGGCTTCCGCTTCAATTCCACCAACGCCCCAACCAACAATCCCAAGGCCGTTAATCATGGTTGTGTGAGAGTCGGTTCCAACCAAGGAATCAGGATAAACTACGGTTTCGCCGTTTTCTTCGCGGCTCCAAACGCCTTTGGCCAAGTACTCAAGATTCACCTGATGCACAATACCACGAGCCGGTGGTACTACGCCAAAGTTGTGGAAGGCTTTTTGTCCCCAACGCAGGAACTCATAACGTTCGCGGTTGCGCTCAAACTCTTTTTGGCGGTTAAACATGAATGCAAATTCCTGTCCGAAGGTATCTACTTGAACGGAGTGATCAATCACCAAATCGACCGGAACAACGGGATTGATTTTTTGTGGGTCGCCACCGGCTGCCGCCATAGCTGAACGTAACGCTGCAAGGTCAACCACGGCAGGTACTCCGGTGAAATCCTGCAACACAACGCGAGCCGGTTTAAATGGAATTTCGGCTTCTACCGGGTTTTGAGGATCGTAAGAAGCAAGATTACGAATATCTTCTTCACGAACTACATAATCGTCGTACTCACGGAGTACAGCTTCCAAAAGTACTTTAATTGAAAATGGGAGTCGGCTAATATTACCTAAACCAGCTTTTTCAAGAGCATCGAGGCGGTAAATAACAACAGGACCACTTTTGGTTTGCAATGTGGAACGGCTTCCCAAAAAATTTTTGCTATCGCTCATAATGATACCGGATATAAAAGAGTTAAAAATTCTGACTAATACGCAATCGGGTTTGGGGAAATAAAACCTATGAACCCGAAAAAGACAAACAGTTGAACTAGCTTGTCAAGTTTAATAACATAACGTGCTTAAAATACGCAAAGCAAAGAAGAAAATCCCAATAAATAGATTGCGAAATTTCGCTAATTGCGATGATTTTCGTCAAAAAGTTGATTTAAAAAGGGCTTTTAGGCGACTAAACTTCCATCAACAAATGTGAAAGATTTAGCTTATGAATGGGAATGAGATATTTAAGTTCGAGTGCATCTTTATGAATAGAGAGTGATCCGGTTCCACGGAAATCAACGATGCAAAGATGTTCAACCACATTTAGAACTTCCCCGATTCCATAAAACTCCGGACAAGGTCCGTAATAGACTAAATCGCCCACGCTAATGTGGTTATTTGCTCTACGGTGAAACGGGTAAATCACCGGAAGCCGATCAATTCTGTATGGAAGTTTATGATTTTTCATTTTTGGGGATGCAAAAATACAAAAATGCGATGCATTACGCTATTTCAATCCGTCTTAAACCTTCACCGATCTTTTTTATTGTGATATGAATGGCATTTTCAGGGATGAGCGTTCCCAATTTCTCCGGCCATTCTACAAGCGAGATTCCATCCGCATAAAAATACTCTTCCGTACCGATATTTCGTGCTTCTTGCTCAGACTCAATTCTATAGGCATCAAAATGATATAGGGGTAAACTTCCGGGGTACTCGTGGATCAAGGCAAAAGTAGGGCTGTTTACAGAATCTTTCGATACTCCGAAACCCATAGCAATGCCTTTAATGAAATGGGTTTTGCCTGCACCCAAGTCGCCATGGAGACAAACGACATCGCCCGGTCCAAGTTCCTCGGCAAAACGAAGCCCCGCCTCAATTGTATCCGCTTCTGAATGTGATTCGATGATTTTCATACACCTAAAATAGGACAAAATGGAGAAAAAGATGCGAGTGTTGTTAAAATAGCGTTTAAACAATCCGGTTGAACAGTTGTAATTTCATTGTAACGACCCAGCGATAGTGCTGCGTGGCGACCAAGCCTGACCCGTTAGCATGATCCGCCAGCTGGCGGACCGCTGAGCGCTACGCATATTATGGGGCGTAGCGACAAGTATATATAAAATTAACTAGGCTGGTTGTTCGGAAAACTTTTTATAGCTCTTTCTAATCTTGGAACGTTTTCCTTTACTAAGTTCAGATTTCTGCTTTTTCATAAGTTTCCTAAAATCTGACAGTTCTTGATCAGTCCAAGGTTCTGACTTAACTAAAAAATCGATTCCTTTGGGTTCTTTTACAATAGACATCACGTTACTCCCGAAAATATTTATTTACTAATTTCATTGCATTAACGGTCTCGATATACATTCGTTGTCCCCTGAAATGCGTTGCTCCAATTTTTTTCTTGTAATGTTCAATTAACGCAGACTTTGAGTCAAACGCAACATACCCCTCATAACCTTTCTCAAAAGAAACCTTACATGCGTACGCAAATAGATTCCCGGCTACACCCAAATACATTTTGTTGGTGCCTTTATTAAAATTTGCACTTTCAACAAGGTGAATAAAAATATGATCACCTTTATCTTCAATACACAACAATCCATGAATGATTTTTGGGTTGTTTACAGTCGTTAGTTTGTAAATTTCACGATTTTTAAAATTCAGCTCAACATTCCAATCAAACAACCACTCAGCTGGTTTTAATTCTTTCTTGTCTGATTTAACGACTTGAACAACATGCGTATCAAAAACTTCACCTGTGACACTATTCTCAATAGAGTTAGTCAACAAATCAACTTCAATATCTATTTCTTTTTTTCTCATACTTGAAGGTAAAGAATTAGACTATTAGATAGGAATCATCTAATTGTTTTAAACCAATTATTTTTTATCTCATCACGATAGACTTATTTAGCCATGTAATTATTTTGATGCAACCTAATCATCGTAGTGTGAAAACAAAAATAAATTCGCATTGGAAACTCATAAGGAATACACATTCCGAAGTCATATCTTGAAGAATACGGTTTATCTAAAGAAGTTGAATTGATTCTAAGGGTTAACTAAATTGTACTTTAGTATATCCATCCGGATAGAGAACCGGGAGCAGAATTTCAGAAAGATGGCGGACTCATAGGATAATTTTCTTATGGATGGTGAAAAAATTTCTACTAAATCAAAGATGTATGCAACAGTTTTTTGTTGAAATTAAAGAAGAAAACCCCAATCGCAGGTTGATGAATGGCATCATTGCGTTGCTTACCGGTGGATTTACACTCGCATATCCTGAGTTTCTGACAACCGTTTTAGCAGCTTATCTGATTGCAACCGGCTTGGTGTATTTATTATTTCGATCTGCGGTTTTCGTTGGAGCTGCCGCCATAGTTGCAGGAATCTTTATTTTTGTGTTTCCTACATTCATCCCCTATGCCTTTGCATTTTTCTTACTTGTGCTGGCGTTAGGTTCTATTCTTTCGGGTGGATTATCCTTTTTAGGTATCATTGCGTTTTTGTTTGCACTCATCATTCTTTCAAATCCTTTCTTTGTAAATCATGCAATTGCCGCATTTCTACTATTCTACGGTGTAATGGGTGTTGTAGCTTGGTTCAAGTTGCAAAATCGTTGATTTTTAGCTTCTTTTAACTTGCGTTTAAACGCACTATTTAATTTGTTTGCAGTTGCTTAAGTAGCTTGTAGAATCTCATATCTGTAGAGTGTTCTATAAGTTAGCGGAGCTGTTCTGTCTTTCCGCAATAACATCCCAAAACATTTACACTAATTGAGATTTATGAAACGCTTAATTACTCGCTCAATTCTCTTAGGAATTTTGTTTCTCGTACTTACCGTACAGAGTTTCGCTCAAATTAAAACGTTCAAAGAAATAAGTGGTCATGCCATAGGTGAGCGTATCACAGAAAACTATCAGTCTATTCGGTATATGGAATATTTAGATACCGTATCTGACAGAGTTTCATTAATTCCTTTGGGACATTCTTGGGATAGAAAACCGATGATGATGGCCATAGTTACATCCCCAGAAAACCATGCGCGTTTAGATGAAATTCAAAGAAATGCTCAAGCATTAAATGATCCGCGTAAGACATCAGATGCCGAAGCTCGCCGCATTATGGAAACGCAACCCACCATTGTTTATCTCGGTGGAACCATACACGGTTTTGAGTTATCCGGTTCTGATGCTTTAATTAAGCTGATGGAAAAATTGGTTACATCGAATGAGCCTGACGTTCTTGAAATGCTTAGGAATACCGTTGTTTTAATTGATCCGGTTATTAATCCGGATGGACGCGATGCCTTTGCTCAACATAATCATCAGCGTACAGGTCGAGTAGTCAATCCATCCCTTAATGATTGGAATAATGATTTTACATGGTGGGAAGCCTTACAATTCAGAACGAGCCATTATTTTTTCGATATGAACCGTGATTGGTTTGCCCAAACGCATCCCGAGGTAAGAAGCAGAGCAAAAGTTATTCAGGATTGGAGACCTCAGGTTGGAGTAGATGCGCATGAAATGGGTTCTGATCTCGAATTTTATTTCGATCCGCCGACCGACCCCTACGCTCCCTTTTTCCCTGATCACGCTGCTCGATGGTTTGTTGAATTTGGGAAAGCTTATGCGGCTGCTTTTGATGACGCCGGTTTCGAATACATGACCAAAGAGTTGTTTAATTATTTCTATCCTGCCTATACCACTTCATTTTTGAGTTATCAAGGTGCGGTAGGATTGCTCTTTGAACAAGGCTCAACGCGCGGACTTGCTATTACCCGAGCGGATGGTTCGGTGCGAACCTTTGCCGATGCCATTGAGCAGCAATTTGTGGCTTCTTTAGCTACCGTTAGACTTTCCTCAGAACGAAGAAAAGAATTACTGGAATCTTACTTTAACGACCACAAAAAAGCTATCGAAGACGGTAGAAGAGGATTCCAACGCTATTTTATTACACGAGATGGTGATGCCGGTCATGTGGCTGAGGCAGTCAATCTTCTCAGACGTTTGGGCGTTGAAGTTCATGAGCTGCAACGTGATATTACGGTGCGAAATGCACGCGACAGATATGGGAAAAATGCCGGTTCTGTAACTTTGAAGGCCGGCACATTTGTAGTGGATGCCGCTCAACCAAGAAATCGGTATATCAGAACGTTACTCGAGCCTTCTGTTCAAGTACCAAATGAGTTCCTTGCCTTGGCTCGTGAGCGTATAGACCGTGGCGAAAACCCGAGATTTTATGACATCACCGCTTGGTCGTTACCATTGCTTTTTAACCTGACAGCGTTTAGCAGTGGTGGATCTATGGAATATGCCCAAATGATTACAGAAGAGGTTACACTTCATACGCCATTTGAAAAACGCTCAGATGCCTATGCGTATTTGCTTGATGGGAATCAATCTTCGGCAATGTCTGTGTTATTCCACATGAGGAAAAAAGGATATAGAGTTGGTGTCTTAACACAACCTACTCAAATAGAAGGAAAAGCCTTTGCAAGTGGAACTGTCATCCTAAGAACTGGAAATAATCCGGAAACGCTTCATGAAAGTCTTCCATATTTTCTAAATAAATATAAGGTTTCAGCTACACCGGTATTTAGTGGTCATGGGGATGGAAGCCATCCTTCACTTGGATCTACTCATGTAATTGCAGTGAGAGAGCCATCCGTTGCTATAGTGGCGGAGCATCCTGTTAGTGCGCTATCCTTCGGATTTGCATGGCATAAACTCGACCGTCAGTACGAAATTGATCATACAATAATACGGGGTGCCTCCATTGCAGGGATGGACTTAAGCTCTTTCAATGTAATTATCTTACCGGAAATCAATAATCGAATGCAAATGAACGCACTATTGGGTGATGCCGGTAAAAACAGATTGCGCCAATGGGTACGTGATGGAGGGACGATCGTTGCCTTAGGTGAAGCCTCGGAATTTGTTCGTTCTGACTTGGAGTTATCGGCTCTTTCTTCGTTTTATGATAAAGAGGAAACTAAAAAACTGCCTCGAATTTCAGTGCCCGGAGCTTTTGTGAAAGGTATTCCTGACAGAAATAGTTGGCTGGTTTCCGGTATCCATGGGAATCTTCCGTTTTTAGTAAATTCTTCTCGTTTATTCAGATTTCCAGATTCAGCTCCATCAGCATCACAGCGTCAAGCGTTGAGTGCTTCTGTTGCTAATACAGTCATTTCAGGTCATGTTTGGGCGGAATCCGTGGAAAGATTGCCCGGTACAACATTGGTTTATGAAGAGCGAATCGGCCGAGGCAGAGTGATTCTTTTTGCTGAAGATGTTAATTTCAGAGGGTATTTCAGGGGAGCTGACCGACTTTTCTTAAATGCCGTTTTATTAGGACCAAGCGCCAATTAAAGCACCATGCTCAGATCCACCAAAACATTTTATGCATTAACTTCTGGCCTGATTTTGGTCGGTATTACGTTTCTATTGCTCAATAATCAACGCGCTTTTGAAACAGAATCAATGCATGAAAAACCGATATTCAGTGAATTTATGGGAATCAACACTCATAATGTTGAAGTGAACATGAATTTATTGGCACCGGTATTCAATTTGGTGAGAGATTATCATACGGTAACCTGGAGTTTGCCTGATAATGATACACGTCGGGCAAATTTTCCGTATTCAAACATGGAAATAGGCTGGCATGATCGCTCCGGGAAAGTTGGGCATCATAAGGGATTGGTTAATTTTGAAAAGATTTATCAAAGCTGGGTTACATTGGGGTTTGATATCAATGCAAGTCTGATGATGGTTCAAAAGCATCCCAGTAACTGGACACACCTTGAAGAGGATGCCTACCATTTCGGTAAAGATTTTGCATCGTATTTTGGTCCATCAAACCGTGGACTAGTGTCGTCTGTTGAGGTTGGAAATGAGCCGGTACCTTATTGGGATTTGGAAAGTTATGCAAAGGCATTTCAAAGTATGGCACGTGGTATTCGGGATGGAGACCCGGCTATGAAAATATTAACGGCTGCTGCTCAGCCCGGGAAGCCCGATGAATTCTCTGTTCCTTTAGATATGTACAAAGAATTTGGGGATTTGTATGATGTAATCAAAATACATGTTTATGCTTTCAAGCAACTTTGGCCCACATTTGAACGCAGCTTTCCGGAAGATCCTTCGATAAATAACCTCAGAATTATTGAGAATACCATTCGATGGAGAGATCGTCATGCTCCGGGAAAAGAAATTTGGATTACTGAATTCGGTTACGACTCCTCACACCAATCTCCGGAGCCGGGTAGCGATTGGGCACAGTTAGCGGTTGTAAGTGACTTTGTTCAGGCACAGTGGCTGATCCGCTCGTTGCTCGAATTTTCGAGACTTGATGTACAAAGAGCCTACATTTATTGGTTTAACGATCATGATGAATTCGCTTTTCATGCCTCATCAGGGATCATGCGACTGAATCGCCCCAAAATGAGTTATTGGGCATTAAAACAAATGCAACAGGTTTTAGGAGAGTTTCGATTTTCAGAGGAAGTCCAACGTCGAAGAGGTAATATCCATCTTTATGCTTTTGAACATGGCGGAAATCCAAACAAAAATATTTGGGTTGCATGGTCGCCAACCGGAGAAACACACCGAAGAGGGTCCAATCGAACACTTGCAACTACAATAGATGTCCCAAGCAGACCGGTTAAAGTGATTCCTATGCAAACAACTGAACAAACCCCAAATTCGGTTTCCTTTGAGTACCACAACGGAAGACTCACTTTCGAGCTAAGTGAATCGCCGGTTTATATTGTTTTTAAATAGCTGAATGCTGAAAGTTTTTTTAGTTGGGAATATGTTCCTAGTTGCGGGTTGTGAGAAACATGTAAATGGAAAGTAATTGGAAGGGCTGTTAAAATCGAATCCAAAACCGAATAGATTCGTGATTCGGTTTCATTCATTGATAAATGAGCATAAAAAAACGAAGTGTTGGAAAAACCTGCGTTATTTTTCCGAATGAGTACATGATTAGCGAGAATCCGCTTAATCTGCGTCATCAGCGTGCTATAAGATTTTAGATAGGGAATGCTCAAAGGTCAAGGCTCAAGGCTCAAACGTTACGCGATTGGGCTTTGATTGTCAATTTTCAAAGTAGAATTTTGATATATAACTCGAATTCTACTTTACTTTGGAATCAAACAGTTGGGTTAACAATTTTAGCCATCAACTTAAATTTTCGCGTTCATCGAGGCGCATTGCTTTGAGTCTTCTTCCGGCAGCTGACTCATTCACGTTAAGAATATGGTCGCCAATCCGCTCAAGTCGGTTTAAGACATCCAAATAAATAACGCCTACTCTCGGAGCATAATCGCCATTTTCGAGTCTGAAATAGTGCTTAGAACGTAGCGAATCACGAAGCACATCAATCTTCTTTTCGTATTCTACAGCATCTTTAAGCTTAACCTCACTTGATCGTAATCCGGCATTTTGCTTCATGTTCAAAAGCGCATCATGGACTAAATCAAGCATTTCACCTAACTCAGTAACTGCATCTTCCGGTAAACTTTGATCATCTTCGATGAGACGTTCAATCGACTTGGAAATCTGATAATAAATATCAGCCATCCGCTCAAGATCGTTAATCATGGTCTGCATGAATCTGACTTTACTAGACATCGCAGAAGTTAGATTCGAGTTTTCGGCTATCTTTACTAAATATTCAGCAATTTCTATTTCAAGCCTATCGGTGACTTCCTCTCGTTTTTCAATCTTCTTTAGAAACTTACGCTGTTTGTTTTTTCCTTTAAAAAGGAGTCCTTTAACTGCATAGTGCATTTTTTCGACAACTGTAATAAACTGTTGGACTTCTTTCTGTGCCTGATCGATAGATAAGCCCGGAGATGACATCAATCCTGTATTGATGTACTTTAAGTGGAATTCATCTGATGTGCCGGCTGAATCTTTTTGAATTCTTTCTACAAATTGAACCAATTTAGGAACAAAGGCAAACATGATAATCACATTTAGCACATTAAACGATGTGTGGAAAAGTGACAGCGCGAGAGTTGCGTTTGTCCTAGATTCAACCTCGCCTCCCATTACAGAAATTTCTGTTCCTGTGAACAACTGTATAGCCCAATCCATAGTGTTAAGGAATGGATAGATAATAACGAGCATCCAAAGCACCCCAATCACATTAAAGAAAAAGTGAAAGCGAGCGGCGCGTTTTGCGTGAACGTTTCCAATCAATGCAGCAATATTAGCGGTTACAGTCGTTCCGATATTTTCACCAAGAACCATAGCTGCGGCTATAGGGAAAGAAATCCATCCTTGAAATAACATGACAAGGGTAATTGCAGTAGCAGCTGAGGAAGATTGCGTGAGAAGTGTAAGTACTGTTCCTACACCTACAAAAAGCAAAAGCGACCAATATCCATAACTCGTGTAACTGTCAAGAAATGCGAATAGCTCAGGGTTGGTATTAATGTCGGGAACGGAGTTTTTGATGAAATCAAGTCCAATAAACAGAATACCAAAGCCTATCATAGCTTCAGCTACGTTTCTGAGTTTTACATTACCGGCAAATAGAAATGGAAAAAAGATGCCAATTACACTAATGGCAATTGGGGTTATCTGAAACTTGAACCCAAAAACGGCAACCATCCAAGCCGTAATAGTCGTACCAATATTGGCACCCATAATTACACCGGTTGATTCTACAAACGTAAGCAAACCGGCATTTACAAAACTAACAACCATTACAGTTGTAGTAGTAGATGATTGTGTGATGGCTGTTGTACCAAATCCTGTAAAAATTCCGGTAATTCGGTTTCTTGTCATCCCCTTTAGAATACTTCTGAGCTTATTTCCAGCAATCTTTTGAAGCCCATCACTGAAAATTTTCATCCCAAAAATAAAAATCCCTAATGATCCAATAAGTTGAAGAAAGTCGAATAAACTGTAATTCATAAAGAAGTAATTAACAGGATTTGGTAGTTAAGAGTGATAAGTTACGAACTAATAAAAAGCCTAATGTTAAGCCAATGTTAACAAACTAAGAAATTGATCACGAATTCCGAATAGAAAGCTCTTCAAGTGTCATGCCTTTTGTTTCTGATACAAATCGTTTTACAAAGATATAGGCTACAATGCCAAAGAAGGCGTAGATTCCATATGAAACACCTAATCCCAGGCTGCTCAAAAGTATCGGAAAACTCATGGTAATCAAAAAGTTGGCTCCCCATTGACTCAACCCGCAGATAGCCAAAGCGGCTCCTCTAAATTGATTCGGGAACATTTCTCCAAGCATCACCCACATCACAGGTCCCCATGAAAAAGCGAAGAAGGCGATATACGCATTGGCTGCTAAAAGCGCAAAAAGCCCCATTTGGCCTTCTAAAAGAAGATTCCCATCAGAGCCGATTGGTGCCATCGAAAAAATGACTGCTAACAGTGCGAGCATCACCGCCTGACCAAGTGAACCAATGAGTAGCAAGGGCTTTCTTCCCACTTTATCAATGAGCGCAATAGCCACAAAGGTGAAGCCGACATTTACAGTTCCGCTAATCACGTTGGTAAGTAAAGCATCTGCTTCTGTAAATCCGGCAGCTTGCCACAGTGTAGCCCCGTAATAGAAAACAACGTTTATCCCCGTAAGCTGTTGAAGCACCGCTAAACCGGCACCAATCCATACTATAGGATGGATTTTTTTTGTGGCTTTACTCACTAAATCCGATAATCTCGGGCGATGTTTGTCGCTTATCGTTTCTTTGATTTCATCAACGATACGTGAAGCTTTTTCGCTATTGAAGATAGATGCTAGCACGGTAACTGCCTGATCATTCTTTCCGGCAGCCACAAGGAATCGGGGTGATTCCGGGATAAACAGAAGTCCGAAAAAGAAGATAGAGGCGGGTATAATCTCCATCCAAAACATCCACTGCCAGGCCTGAAAACCGACCCAAAGCGTTTCAGCAGCGCCTCCTGCCGTGTTGGCGATAATGTAGTTACTCAAGAATGCGGCAAATAATCCAAATACAATCATAAGTTGTTGCAACGTGGCAAGTCGCCCACGAATAGAAGAAGGGGCAATTTCACTTATGTAAGCGGGTGTTAGGATACTTGCACTACCAACCGCAAGCCCGCCTAAGATACGATAAAACACAAATTCAACAGAGCTTCCGGAGCTTCCTGATCCCCAGGCACTTATAATAAAAGCTACAGCAGTAACAATTAAAACAGTTTTCCTCCCTAAGCGGTCAGCCAATGTTCCGGCAAAAAAAGCACCGATGGCACATCCCAAAAGCATTGAAGCCACGTTAAAGCCGGTACCAACGGCATCTGAATTAAAAGCTGACTGAAGCGCATCAACCGTACCATTTATAACCCCGCTATCAAACCCGAATAAAAAACCGCCTAAAGCCGCAATTACGGATAACAGTACGACTCGACTTGTTTTGTAATCTTCTTGTGAAGTTGATTGCATAAATCCCTGCATTTATTTTTTTAAGGATATCATAGATGCTACATGATGCTGTTTTTTCCATCAAGTTGCAACTGTTTGGTTTTTTAAAAAGCGAAAAAAACGGAGCCATTTTAATCTCTTGAAAAAATAAGATTGGAGCTAAACCAACCCTATTGAATTTAAACCCCGTTTCATCTTGACACCCCGTTATGTTAATTGTAACAATGATTTACGAAAAGAAATCTTTGTTCTGCAAAGGGGTACTCTTATATTTAGGCGCTTGTTATCAATCCTTAAACTATTTGATTTTATATGAGTATTCAGGTTACATCAGAAGTTGGAAAACTTAGGGGAGTTATTACCCATACTCCGGGTAGAGAGGTGTCATTAGTTACCCCGGAAATTAAAGATAAGTTGCTTTTTGACGACATCATTTTCGAGGAAGATGCCAGAAATGAGCATATCCAAATGCTTCAGGTTATAAAAACAGCATTGCCGGATGTGAGTATCATTGAAGTTGCTGATCTGTTTCTTGAATCGTTTCAGATTTCGGATGCGCGGGAATATTTCATTGAACGGCTTATTGAGAATTTCCCGGAAGGAAACATCCATCCTGTAAAAAAAGAACTTCTAAATCTTGAACCGGAAAGTTTGGTACGTTTCGGTATTCAAGGTCAAACCCCTGAAATGGGAAAGTTTAAGTTATATCCTATTCCAAACTTGCTGTTCACTCGTGATCTTGCCGCCGTTGTAGGCACGAATGTCGTCATTTCCCGTGCGGCTATGCGTGCCAGAGTGCGAGAGTCGTATATGATGGATGCCGTGGTTCGCTACCATCCGATGTATGAATCGGTTCGCGATCAGGTCATCCGGATTTCGAAGGAGGACAGTATTGAAGGGGGAGATATCCTTACGGCAAGCGATGGACTTGTAATTATCGGGATGAGTGAGCGTACTTCTTTTAGCGGTGTGATGCGTGCCGGTAAGAATCTGCTTGCAAAAGGAATGGAACAGGTGCTGATTGTGGATATCCCAAAACAGCGAGCCTCTATGCACCTCGATACGATCTTTACCTTCTGCGATGTGGATCAATGCGTGGTTTATCCCCCGGCGATAATTGATAGAAGTGAAAATGTAGTATCTCTGAGAAAAAATGGTGAGCAGGTGATCTCTGAACTCAAACCTTCGCTAAAGTTAGCGCTTGAAGAGTCGTTAGGGCGACCGTTTACGTTTATTAAGTGCGGAGGCGATGATAAAGTGGCACAACAAAGAGAACAGTGGTCAGATGGTGCAAACCATTTTGCGTTGGCTCCCGGAGTTGTAATTGGGTACGAAAGAAACATTGCCACCTTCCAGGAAATGGAAAAGTATGGATACGAAATAGTACCGGGCAGAGAATTTATAAGAAAATACAGTGATGGCTCATTTGATATTTCCAAAGCAGGGAAAATGGTTATAACTTTTGAGGGTAACGAACTTTGCCGAGGCAGAGGCGGTGCCCGATGTATGACACAGCCTTTCCTTCGCGATTCTCTTCCAGCATAACTAACGTACAAGCTTTTGAGTGAACCAATACACCGCGGATTTTCAAACATAGACCTTACGGCTTATGTCTCGCAAAAAAATAAACCTGACGCAAAAACCATACTAAAACACAGCTTTCTGTTTTTACTAACGTTTGCTTCTGTGTCATTTATGGGAGGTCTTTTTTTTGTTGGCCACTCTGCACATGCTGAGACCATTCTGGAATTAGTGCTTTGGGAAGGAGTGCTTTTTGCGGCTCTTCTTTTATTATTCTTGGGGGCTCATGAGTTTGGTCATTACTTCGCGGCTGTATATCATAAGGTGTCGGCATCTTTGCCTTATTTTATTCCATTGCCTTTTCTCTCCCCGATTGGCACGGTTGGGGCGGTTATCAAAATTAAAGAGCGCGTTTCGGATACCATCAAATTATTTGATATTGGAATTGCAGGTCCATTGGCCGGATTTGTAGTCTCCCTTGCCATTCTTTTGTACGGATTTGCAACGCTTCCCGGACCTGAGTTTCTAAATAATTTTGCAGGTCATGAAGAGGTGGTTGCCTATGTTGAAAAACATGGGGAATTCCCCCGGGAATTGATCGCACCGGAAGGTGCTGAGTTAATTTTTTTCGGGGAAACGATTCTTTATTCGCTTATTGCGTCTTTTTTCGATAATGCTCCGCCTATGTGGGAAATGTATCATTATCCATTTTTATTGGCGGGATGGCTTGGGTTGTTTTTTACTGCACTAAACTTAATGCCGGTGGGGCAGCTTGATGGCGGACATATTCTTTACGCCTTAATTGGCTATAAAAAGCATCGGGTAGTGGCACGATTGTTTTTTATTCTATTGATGACATTCGCAGGATTAGCCGCCATTCCTTTATTAGGTCTTCTGTTTGAAGCTTTTTTACCGGATGGATATAATTTTTCATGGTTTATATGGGCTTTCCTATCGCTACTTTTATTCAGGAAAGCCTTTTACGGACATCTTTATTGGACACTCGGAGCGTGGCTTGTTTCTATCATAGTTACATCCACAGCGTTAATTTTTGGAGATTTTACCATTAATTCAGGCTTTGGTGTTTGGCTATTCTTTGCCATGCTGATCCTGTTTTTTGTCAAAATTGAACATCCGCCTGTCTATTACGAACGCGAAATCGGCCCCACCCGCCGTGCCTTAGGCTGGCTCACCATGATAATATTCATTCTCTGCATAAGCCCAACACCGTTTTATATAGTGATGTAGGGGGGGATTTAAAGATGGATATTTATTGGAACAACTAGATTCACCCCAATAATGCCAACCTTAATTTTACATCTAAAATGGGATTAAAAAGTAAACCAAAGAAATTAAAGGACTGTTAAATTATCTTTTTTATACTGTTATTTACTACTGGTAAACTGTGTTGATTTCTATGCCATCTATTTTAGCTAAATGAGAAATTAAAATTTATGCTAAATCCTATATATTTTATTATATAGCCACTAATGTACCATATAAAGCAATTTTTTACGATGTCTTCGTACGAGATTAACGATTAATAAAACAAAATAAATGTTCCAGTATCCTCTTATATTTAACTGTAATTCATTTAGTTAATGTATATGAGTGAACTAAAAAAGACGACAGTAAACTCAATTCAACCTGAGAAACTAATTATCTTTGCGAAAAGAAGTAAATGAAAGAATCAATATATATAAAGAACTTAGGTCCAATAAAAGACATTTTTATTGAAGACATAAAGCCATTAACTGTTTTAATTGGTGAATCAGGGAGTGGAAAAAGCACATTAATGAAAGCTATCGCTTTGTTTCGTTGGCTTTACAAAATGCACAATATTCGTTCATATCTTAAGAGAAGTAAGGTCTCAAAAAGTCCTTTTAGATTTAGGATGGACACATATTTTAAAGACAGCGGATTTGATGAATACTTAAAAAACAGTCCTGAAATCATCTATACAGTTAATTTTTCCGAGGATAGAAAGTATACACTTCATTTTACAAATAATAAACTAACAGGTACTAGTGATAAAGATTTAATACACGCACAGGATATATATTACAATAAACTTAGCTTTATATCGGAAACAAGAAATATAATTCCGCTTTGGGCTGAGAGAGGTGCATCTATGCCAGGAATAAAATTAGGATTCTATTTTCATGAGGTTTATAGTGATTTCGATTTAGCCTCCGAAAACATAAAAGAACTTGATATCAACTATTTGAACTTAAAGCTTTCTGTAAAAAAAGTTCAGTCAAACAAAAAATACTTTATTCAAGCTCCAAACAAAGAATATGAAATAACACTCAAAAATAGCTCGTCAGGAACTCAAAATGCTATTCCAGTAACTTTAATTGCAGAACACTTTTCAAAACACTTTGATTTTGAAGAAGCTTTTAATAGGTCTTTATTAAACTTTCTTTCCAAAACAGATAATTTGACAGATTTCAAGCCTGTTAAAAATCTCGGTGATATCAAAAAGAAATTATTTATCCACATAGAAGAGCCTGAATTAAGCCTATTTCCTGATGCTCAATGTGAGCTTATTAGTGACTTAGTTTCTAAATGTTTTGTTACAAATTCTAATTCTATTGATTTAATTTTTTCAACTCATAGCCCATACATTATAAATCACCTAAACCTCCTAATCAAAGCTTATGATTGCAACCAATTAGTTGATGGTGCAAAAATAGCATTCGAAAACTTGGCAGTTTACCAAGTTGATGAAGGGAAAATTGAAGATTTGATAGTTAAGAATCAAAGAATTATCAATACAAATTCCCTATCAGATACTATTAATAACATATACGACAAGTACAATCAATTGGACAAAGATGGAAGACTTATTGAGAAATGATTTTACTACTCATTATGGACTTCCTGTTTGTACTGAACCAAATTTGGTTATCACAACAAATGAGTCATATTTTGAGATTGAAGACTCTTCTGCAAGAGACCTTGTTCTTCATACAAGTAATGGAAGTGGTATGGCAAGATTCTATAATCCTTCTCTATTGACGGTATCAGTAGTAAATTACGACAAGTTTATGACAAGCTTGCCCAACCACTTTGAAAAAGGGAAAAAAAGATGTGATATAGCATTAACAAGTCAATCTCAGTTTATATTAGGCGAACTTAAAGATAGAAACATCAGTAAACCTAAACAGAAACGTAATGTAAGACGTGGTGCAAAAGAACAGCTTTTTGTATCATTAACCACGCTACTAGCTGTCCCAACAATAGAAGCATTGGTAAATAGTAAAAATGTCAAAAAGTGCTGTTACTTTAACAAGCAAACAAATGCACCTTCATTATTAAGTGCAACGACAGCTTTTAATAGACTTTCAACATTATTCCAAGACGGTTTCAAAATGAGCTATCCAGATATTGAGGGGTTTAATTTTGAGTTTTGGGAATATTTAGGAGGACAAACATTGACGTTAACATAAAAAGGTAAAAACGCCAAACAGCAATAGCTGTTACACAATTATAATACAAAACCAACTCTTAGCGCATTATCAGGAATTTTGCGATTTCCGGTTAAATTTATATTCGCCTCTTGTTTCTAAACCCAATTAAAATGCGAATAAGTCTTGTTCACTCAAACGGAACTTCAATGCACAGATATTGACTATGGTTAGCTGTACTAAAAAAGTTCAATTATCGGGGTTTTCTCTGCTTTGTGCTAATTTTCGCATTCAGGTCGGTAGTACTTTGGTGGGTATGGTAGTCCAGTAGCGCAAACGACAGATTGATTTCATAAATAAACTAATTCTTCAACATTCCATCAAAATTAGTTGCTTTTATCCGATTTTGAGTAGATTTTGCAGATATGGTATGTGATCGTTTTCTTTCAATTTTTGGATGTAATACACTTTACTCCTTCAATGTTTTCACATCCTAGCAGATTACCTGTTTTAGTTCTTATCTATTTAATTCGACATTTCGTACTTACGAATCTTTTCAGAAAGTATCCCTATCATGAAAAAATCATTATCTGCATTTATGGCCGGCATAATCGATTATGCGGGCATTTTTCCTCCGGCTGCTTTAGATATGAAGACAGCCATCCACAATTATTCCGTTTACAAAAAGGGTACACATCAGGATTTTTTGGCTGCCTTTGTGTGTCCGGCTGCCAAACTTAGAGAACTGTATGAATATGAAACCCTTTTTAAGTCAGAGCCGGTATTTAAGTTTTCTGTGTTATGTACTGCGGGGGCTGACATTGCCACTTATGCCGATAGCATCTCCGATCAATTGAATGAGATTGCTGCATTTACCAAAAAGATGGGGGCTGCGGCTGTGATTACTTCCCTCGAAATCAAACTTCCCTGGCAAACACACGATGCACAAGCTATCGTGAAGGCGTTGAATTCCGGTGCGCGGCTCATTAGTGCCGCCGTTCCTGATGAGGTAAATGTCTATTATGAAATTCCTCGTTCAAATAATTGGATGACCGATGTAGCCCTTTTTACAGAAGCTATAGCAACTCATAATACTCATTTCGATGCCAAAACAAGATATAATAAAGGCGGATTCAAAATCCGCACCGGCGGAGTTGAAGCTTCAATGTTTCCAACCGTTGAGGAGGTTGCATCAGCTATTTATCATTGCAACAAAAATGGTGTTCCATTTAAAGCTACTGCCGGTTTACATCATCCGGTACGACATTTTAGTGAACAGCTACAAACGAATATGCATGGATTCCTGAATGTGTTTGGCGCAGGAGTATTAGCCAAAACGCACCAATTAGATGAAGCAAAAATCACTTCCATTCTTCTTGAGGAAGATATAAAGCAATTCCGCCTGAACGATCACTTTTTTACCTGGGGTAAATTGAAAGCGGGTATCCATAATCTTGAAGAAGCACGCTCAAGCTTTGCCGTTTCTTTTGGAAGTTGTAGTTTTGATGAACCGGTTGATGACTTAAAAACCGCCGGCTTTTTATAGTGCAAAGAGCGCTTTTGTGTTTTATATTCCTGAAAAGCGCTTTTTTATTCTCTGTAAATTATTAAACCGATGTCTGACATTACTATTAGTCCTATGTTAAAATCATTTATTGAAGTTTCACCTGATGCTCACTTCCCTATTCAAAATTTACCATTTGGCGTTTTCCGACCCGATGCATCTAAAGAAGCCAGAGTTGGTGTAGCTATTGGCGATTACATTTTGGATTGCTGCGTATTAGAGCAAAATGGCTTTTTTGATACCCCTTCCATTTTTGAAAAAAACGTATTTAACAAGCCTTCTCTTAATGCCTTTATGAAGCTCGGAAAACAGGCGCGTTTGGATGTTCGCCGAATTCTAACGGAGCTTCTCGCTTCCGATAATCCAACATTAAGAGATAACGAAATTCTCAGGAGTCGTGTCCTTATCCCCATGCATCAAGCCATTCTTGAACTTCCGGTGGAAATTGGAGATTATACCGATTTTTATTCCTCAAGAGAGCATGCAACCAATGTTGGAACCATGTTCAGAGGAAAGGACAATGCATTGCAGCCCAATTGGCTACATCTTCCGGTCGGATATCATGGCAGAAGTAGTTCGGTGATTGTAAGTGGAACGAATATTCATCGTCCGATGGGACAAACCAAAGCCGATGACGCCGAAATGCCGTCATTCGGACCAAGTCGATTGGTTGATTTTGAATTAGAGATGGGTTTTTTTGTCGGTTCAGGAAATACGCTTGGAGAGTCTATTTCCATGAAAGATGCGGAAGACAAGATCTTCGGGATGGTGTTGGTGAATGATTGGAGCGCACGTGACATTCAAAAATGGGAGTATGTACCGCTTGGCCCATTTCTTGCCAAGAACTTTGCAACAAGCATCTCGCCGTGGGTCATTACAATGGAAGCTTTAGAACCTTTCAGAACATCCGGCCCAAAACAAACAGAGCCTGAACCACTACCGTATTTAAAGTCTGCTACCAACCGCGATACGTTTGACATCCACCTAGAAGTTGCCATCAAAAGCGAAAAAATGGATGTGCCTTTTACGGTCTGCAAATCGAACTTCAAATACCTGTATTGGAGTATGAAACAGCAATTGGTGCATCATACTATAACCGGATGCAACATGCGTACAGGCGATTTATTGGCATCAGGTACCATAAGCGGTCCAACCCCGGATTCTTATGGCTCCATGCTTGAACTTTCGTGGCGTGGAGCTAATCCCTTAAAATTACCAAATGGAGAAGAACGCAAATTCCTACAAGACGGCGATGAGGTAATCATGACCGGTTATTGTCAGGGGGATGGATTCCGGGTAGGTTTCGGAGAGTGTAGGAGTAAAGTGCTTCCAGCTGTGAATCCTTTGGCGTGATTATAGACTTCACCCAAATAAATATGCCATATAAATGACATATCCTATGCAAAGGATAGCCGCTTTTGCGCGTCCCAGAAGCATTTTGTGATACATCATAGGCCATAACATCACAGAAAATGCCAGCATTACGGTAAGGTCTGTCCACGTAATATCGCCACCGGTTAGTGGGTGAATAGTAGCGGTAACGCCCAAGATGCAAAGCACATTGAAGATATTTGAGCCGATAATATTTCCCAATGCCATATCACTTTCTTTCTTGAAAGCAGCCATGACAGATGTGGCAAGTTCAGGGAGGGATGTCCCCACCGAAACAAGCGTTAGCCCAATAACGGCATCACTGATGCCCATGTGCTCCCCAATTCCTTTGGCTCCATAAAGAAACCAATCCGACCCAAGCACAAGAAGTGCGGTACCGGCGCTAATCAGAACCAGAGATAACCAAATAGATTTAGGCCTTTCAAGGATAAGCTCATTTATTTCCGGATCAGACTTGGCATAAATCTGACTTCTGGCTGTTCTGATTTGATAGAGGATGAATCCTGTAAGCAGAACGAGCAAGAATATTCCCTCAAGCCTCGTAAACATGTGATTATACATCAACGCAAACATCACAAAAACGATGGAAATCATGATGGGCATTTCACGATAAAGTGCATTTTTATCTGCGGCAACGGGATAAATTAATGCTGTAAACCCAAGTACTAATCCAATATTTGCAATGTTTGATCCAACTACATTCCCCACAGCAATAGATGGATTTCCCTGAAAGGCAGCTTTTAGCGATACAATAAGTTCAGGGCTACTTGTGGCGAGAGCGACTATCGTTAAGCCGATGAGCATCGGCGACATGCCGGTTTTGAGCGCAATAGATTTACTACCCGTTACCAGCCACTCAGCCCCATAATACAAAGCGAGTGTACCGATGAGCAACGCTGCCGAAAAAAGCACCAAATCGGGTATCATAGTGACGAAATACGCCCTTTATGTGGATGTTTAAGAATCTTCTTTATCAGGAACCGTGACCGGTAAAGTAGGTTTCGAGCCATTCCATAGTTTTCTCGATTACCTCTTCGAAGGGCTCAGGCAAAAACTCTTCATTCCACGGATGACTACATCCATAGGTATGGGTTCCATCATTGATGAAGATTCGTTCCTTTTCAGGACTTCTGCAAATCTGGAAAAGTAGTTGAGAATCATTCATTGAAACGGCTTCATCTTGCGTACCATGAATAAAACAACAGGGGATGGTCAGGCTCTGTACCCGTTTTAAAGCTACGAGGCGATCGGCATTTTCGATTAAATCGGTGTAGAAATCTTTCCCAAGTTTGAGTTTATCACCGGTTCTTGTATTTAAGATTTCTGTGTAGCCTTTTTTCTCCCAATCTTTTTTCATCTCTGCCGTAATTCTCTTGGTGTAATCAGCGACCGCCGACCACGTAATGAGCGTAGAAACTTCCGGAAGTTCAGCAGCAGCAACGATGGCGGTATGCCCCCCCTTTGAATGACCAATTATCGCTATGGAATCAGAGTCGAGTACAGCCGTGTTCGTTTTTATCTTTTGTTGCTGAATGGCCTCAATTACCGTGCGGATATCTTCTAAATCCTGACTCAAGGTTTGCTTCTCAAACATTTCAGGTTTAGTAAAGGTGTCTGAATGCCCGTCAACTCCATTGGTGGAAAAATTGAACGCTACAACGGCGCAACCTACACGAGCAATTTCATAACACGCATCAGGGAAAGCGCCCCAATCTTTAAAGCCTTTAAAACCGTGAAGGAAAAGCACAACAGGAAGGGATCCCAGCGTGTGGGTCGGTAAATATAAATCGTAATAAATAAAGGTACTTTCCGGAGTTTCTATTCTTCCGGATTCTTTTTTTATGGAACTATGTCTCATAGGTTTAAAGATTTTTTGTCAAGCAGTTTCACAAGCTGCCTGAGTTCATGAACTTCTTTTCTGGTTAAGTGACGCCATTTTCCGGTACGGAGGTCATCGGTAGTTAATCCGGCGTAAATGGTTCGCTTTAAATTAATTACTTCTGCTCCAACTGCCTGCATCATTCGTTTAACCTGATGATTTCTTCCATCAACTATGGAAACAAAAATCATATTCGGAATTACTTTGTGCCGATCAACTTTATAAGCTCTTGCCTGCCCGTCTTCGAGTTGAACCCCTTTACGTAACATGCCAAGTTGTTCATCGGTTAAAATCATATTGGTTTCAACCTGATATACTTTGCGAATACGATAGCTGGGATGCATTAATCGATGAGCCAATTCTCCATCATTAGTCAAAAGAATTAACCCGGTTGTGTTTCGATCGAGTCTTCCAACCGGAAATAATCGCTTTCCGGAAGTTTCTTCAATCAAATCCATAACCGTTTTCCGATCTTTTTCATCGCTTGTAGTCGTAATCGTGTTCTTAGGCTTGTTAAGAAGTATATACACATAATTATCTGGTTGAAGCTCATGGCCTTCAACAAAGACTTTGTCTCCTGATTTAATCTTGATGCCAAGTTCGGTGACCGTTTTACCGTTAACTTTCACTTTTCCATCTTCAATCAAACGGTCTGCTTCCCTACGCGAGCAAACGCCGGCTGAAGCTATATAGCGGTTTAACCTAACGGCCTCATCGGCTTTAGGACTTTCCGTTTTTAACTCGCTAGATACATTAGCATCATCCCTTTTTGCAGGATTTCTCTTTTTAAAATGTGACTTCTTACGTTCCAAGTAATTTTAATATGTTTTATGATAACAGACATGGTCAAAAATCGTGTCTGTAGGAATATAGTATTTCAATTTTGAATGACAAATTTTAATTATTGCTTGTTGAACAATGAATTTTTTGAGCTTTAAATAACTCAATATAATTCGTTGAGTACTTCTCGCTTTAGTTTAATCCTCTGTCGCTTCTAATCCTGCCTTTAACTCAAAAATTAATTGACGATGTTTTGCCATATCGTCATCCTGAAGAATTTCTTCTATTTCGCGAGGTTTTGGGAGCTCGTCTATGCTGTTTAAGCCGAAGTGCCTGAGAAATCCGTTACTTGTTTTATACAATAGCGGCCTTCCGGGACTATCATTTCTTCCTGCGATATCTATCAGTCCCTTTTCCATGAGTTGTCGTACTACGTAACCGGAGTCAACACCTCGGATGTGATCAATTTCCGGCTTGGTAACAGGCTGCTTGTAGGCAATAATTGCCAGTGTTTCAAGTGCTGTTTGCGAGATACGCCTGAATGCATTTTCATGCTGAATGTGTTCGAGCCACGAATGATAGCGTTCGAGCGTCGAGAAAGTAAATCCCCCCGCCACAGAAATAATGCGAAAGGCATTTCCGGAAGTTTCGTAAAGAGAGTTTAGCTCATCAATCAGTTGAAGGAGTAGTTCGTCCTCAGGTTCGAAGCCATGCGTTTTTGCATGAATCACAATCTTTAACCCCGAAAGACTTACAGGTTCCGGAGTAGCAAAAAGGATGGCTTCGATAATATGCCGGAGGTCGCGTTCATCCATCAACGAAACAGATCTATTGATTGAATAATCACAGGATTAATCGGATGATCTCTTAAACGAGGGTCATCGGTATGTTTTGGTGTTTCCACAATGCGATCAACAACATCCATCCCCGAGGTCACTCTTCCGAAAACGGTGTATTCATTATCCAAATGGAATCGATCAGCATGCATTATGAAAAACTGAGACCCAGCTCCCATAGATTTATCAGAAACTCTTGCCATGGAAAGCACTCCACGCTCATGGCGAATGCTGTTAAACTCATGCGGAATCATTGTGATAGGTCCGCCTTGGCCGTTATTGAGTTTGTTTCCATCACGACTGTTTGGGTCGCCCCCTTGAATCATGAAACCCGGGATAAGACGGTGAAACTGTGTATTGTTATAAAAGCCGCCTTCAGCACGACTAATAAAATTAAACACATGGATAGGAGCTTCGTTGGGATAAAATTCCACTTCGATGGAGCCCATATTGGTGTTGATTCTCGCTTTTACCCCACTTAAATAGGTAGAAAGCAACTGAAGTCTTTCTGCCGGTTCCTGACTTTGGTTTAGCTGACGTCTTAGCTCATGGTTTTGGCGTCCTAATTGAGAAACCTGCTCTGTAAGACGTTCCATTTCTTTGTTTTGGCATCCGTTTAGCACTAACAAGGCAAACATTAAGCCTGCTAACACAAAAATTAGATTACGCATGATTCAATAAATTTGGTTGATTTCAGATTTTACTTCTAAGGGTCCGTTTTTTAATGCGGATAAATATACAAAAAAGCTTCAATTGCGATGGTATGTAACGAAGCTTTTCCTAAAGTATGATATTTAACTGAACAATGATTTTATCTTGCCCCAAAGTCCTTTTTTCTCCTCTTTATTCGAGTTGTTCATAGAGGAGGGAAGTGTACTTTGTTGAACCTGTTCAATCAGTTTCGATTGTTTGTACTCATGCTTTTCACGAGGACTCATATTCTTGGTCTCGTCTTTTCCGCGATGATTTCGACGCTGATTTTGATTTCGGTTTCCTCTATCCTGATCGGATGAATTCGGTTTTTGGGATCGATTGTTATCCCTTCTTCCCCGATTAGGTCGAGCATCATTTTGATCTTTTTGTTGGGATGGATGCTCTCTTCGATCCTCCTGTTGCTGACGCTGACCGCCTTCGGAGTTTCTTGGAGCATCAGTTGGGCGCTTTTTCCTTCTCTGAGGTTTTCTTTTCACTGAAGGCTTTGGCTCACCGGTGTTTGCTTGCCCTTGTGATGGAGCCGATTCAGGTTCATTCGAAGCGGCTTGCTGTATTGGTGGAGGAGCTTGTTGCCTGCTTCCGGTAAGTTCAGCCGGTACTTCAAGTAACGGAATGTAGCTGTCAACTACTTTAAAGATATCCTTCATCTTCCGCGTATCCTGTGGCGACATAAACGTGATAGCATCTCCGGTTGATTCCGCGCGTGCTGTACGACCAATTCTATGGATATAGTCATCAGCATCGTTTGGCACATCGTAATTCACAATGTGCGAAATGTTATCTACATCAATACCCCGTGCCATAACATCGGTGGCAATAATGACTTTCACTTTTCCGCTTTTGAAACGCTCTAACGTTAGTTCGCGCTCTTTTTGCTCTTTATCTCCGTGCATGGCTTCAACTTGGGCACCTTTTTTATTTAGGGCACGGGCAAGCTGCTCGACTCCGCGTTTTGTACTTGCGAAAACGATGGCTGAATGCCACTTTTGAGATTCATAAAGATGCAGTAAAAGTGTGGTCTTGAGGTCATCCGTCACACGATAGCACACCTGATTGATGCCTTTTGCCGGTGCCGGCGTCCCAATTTTGATGCGTTCGTACTTCCCACGAGTAAACTGTTTCGCAAGGGCTTCAATTTTAGGAGTCATTGTGGCCGAAAAAAGAATGCTTTGGCGCTCTTGCGGAAGACGGTTGATTATAGATTGCACGTCGGGGATGAATCCCATATCAAGCATACGGTCAGCTTCATCCAAAACAAGCATTTTCAGCTTAGAGAAATCGTAATCCGTTAATTTTATCTGATCGAGTAATCTTCCGGGTGTCGCAACAATGATATTAACCCCGTTTTTAAGTGCTCTTTCCTGTGCAGCCCAGTCGCTGCCCCCATATACGGTAGTGCTTGATAAGCCTGTGTGGTAACCTAAGACCCAAAGTTGTTCATCAATTTGTTGGGCAAGTTCTCTTGTGGGAGCTAAAATAAGGGCTTGGATGCCATCGCGGTCTGAATTCATAAGCGAGTGGAGCATCGGCAGTGCAAAAGCGGCTGTTTTTCCTGAGCCTGTAGCAGATGTGGCTAAAATATCAGAACCCTTCAAAATAAGGGGAATAGCCTGTTGCTGAATTTCGGTTGCTGTTTCAAATCCTAAGTCACGGATTCCGTCTAAAACTTCCTGACAAAGGTTTAATTCACTAAATAACAAAGTTCGAAAATTTATTGATTTACATTCGGTTTTATATCAAAAATGATAAGCTAGAAATATACGATAAAATCAGGTAATAAGATAATGAGGCCGTCGGGATGCACTCTTAAATGTGTAATACCAATTAAATAATCCCTCATTATAATTTTTACTTTCCGTAACTTTCCTTCTTGCAGATAAAAAGACATTTACATTAAGTGCAATTGAATGAAATTATTAAAGTTTGGTGGTAGCTCTGTAGGTTCCGCAGAGAGAATTGAATCCGTAATTGAGATTGTTAAGGGCAGAGCGGCTGAAACTCAGGTTCATGTGGTAGTTTCTGCGTTTCAGGGAGTGACTGATCAACTACTGAAATCCGCTCATTTAGCCTGGAAGGGAGATCATGCCTATCAGGAAGAACTCTCGCAGATTGAAAAGCGCCATATCGAAATGGCAAAAGCGCTGATTCCGGCGACGATGCAAAGTGCCGTATTCACGCATTTACGAGAAACGCTGAATCACCTTGAAGACCTTTTGCAGGGAATTTTCTTAATTGGGGAGCTTTCGCATCGCTCGGAAGCACAAGTGGCGGCTTTCGGTGAGCGACTTTCCGCGTATATTATCAGTAAAGCATGCGTAGCACGGGGATTGCCAGCCGGATTTACAGATACTCGTGAGCTTATCATCACGGATAAGAATTTTTTAAATGCGCGGGTGAAATGGGATGAAACTCAAAAACGCGTGCGCAGCTTTTTTGAATCTAAAAAAGAGCTTCAACTCATTACCGGATTTATTGCGTCCTCATCCACCGGCGAAACCACACTACTTGGTCGGGGAGGTTCTGATTATACGGCTTCTTTACTCGGAGCCATGCTAAACGCAGAAGTTATTGAAATATGGACGGATGTTGATGGCGTTATGACAGCCAACCCAAATCAAGTGAGCCGTGCTTTTTCCATTCCCAAAATGACGTATGAAGAGGCTTTGGAAATGTCGCACTTTGGGGCAAAAGTGATTTACGCCCCAACCATGATTCCCGCCATGAAATCAGGAATCCCCATTTCGATTCATAATACGTTTAATCCTGAGCATCCCGGCACGTTAATTCAGCAACATAGCGCAGAAGGTTATTCAGGGATTAGAGGGATTTCTTCGGTGGATGAAGTTGCCCTCATCAAAATTCAGGGAAGCGGACTCATCGGGGCACATGGTACCGCAGCACGATTGTTTACCGCGCTTGCCAAACAAGAAGTCAATGTGATTCTAATTACACAGGCTTCCTCTGAGTATTCCATTTGTTTTGCGGTAGCTCCGGCCGATGCCGATACCGCCAAAGAAGCGTTGGAAGTTGAATTTGAAGAAGAAATTTCAACAAGTTTGGTATCTGAAGTTTCAGTTCAAAAAGACTTGAGCGTAATTGCAGTTGTCGGCGACCACATGCAGCATACTCCGGGAATTGCCGCAAAAGTGTTTCAGGCGCTTGCGTATAATGGTATCAACATTGTGGCGATTGCTCAGGGCTCATCCGAAAGAAATATTTCAGCCATTATTGATCGCAGAAATGTTTCAAAGGCGCTAAATGCACTTCACGGACACTTTTTCCTTGCAGGAATTCGCTCGGTGAATTTATTTCTTGTAGGAAGTGGTCTGATAGGGTCGGCCGTCCTGAAAATGATCGAAAATCAGTATCAGTATTTGGCAGAAAAGTATCTGATTGATGTCCGCTTGACCGGCCTCGCAAATACAAAAAAAATGCTACTTTTCGCGGATGGCATCCCCCTCGATTCCTGGGCGAAGCAACTCGAAACGGAGGGCGAAACCTCTGATTTGAATACGTTTATTGCCAAAATGAACGGTATGAACTTGCCGAACAGCATTTTTATTGATTGCACATCGTCAGAAACGGTCGCTCAATCCTATCCCGCAGTACTTTCAAGTAGCGTTTCTGTGGTTACGCCGAACAAAAAGGCAAATTCTACCTCCCAGCGTTATTGGAAGCAATTACAAGAAACCGCGCTTCGTCATAATGTGAAATTCTTGTATGAAACCAATGTTGGGGCAGGACTCCCGATTGTAGAAACCATCCATCATCAAATCTCAACCGGTGATAGAATCCATAGTATTGAAGGCATTTTAAGCGGCACGTTGAGCTATTTGTTTAACTCATATGATGGCTCAGAGTCGTTCAGCAGTCTGTTGAAAAAAGCGAAAGAACTCGGCTATACCGAACCGGATCCTCGCGATGATCTGAATGGCTTTGATGTCGCTCGTAAACTCCTCATTCTTGCCCGTGAATCAGGTTTTGAGCTTGAATTTGAAGATATCGAACTTCAGAACCTTGTACCTGAAGAAGCACGTACCGCCCCTGATGTGGATTCCTTTTTCGAGATTTTAGCACAACACGATGACAGCTTCGCAAAGTTGCTCAAAGAAGCCAAATCCGAGGAAAAAGTGCTTCGTTATGTTGCTCGTTTCGAGCCCGGTAAAGCCACCGTGAAACTTCAAATGGTAGATGCTTCGCATCCATTCTATCATGTTAAGGAAAGCGATAACATTGTTGTAATCCATTCAGATCATTATCACACAAGACCGATGGTGATTAGTGGTCCGGGAGCCGGTGCAAGTGTTACCGCAGCCGGTGTGATTGCGGATATCCTCAGAATCGCACGTTTTGCAAACGGTTAATCTTCCAAAAAGAAGCCAATTATGAAAAAGATTCGGGTTTTTGCTCCTGCAACCGTCGCTAACGTAGCATGTGGATTTGATGTCCTCGGTTTTGCACTCAATGCTCCCGGCGATATCGTTGAACTACAGGAAGCGGAGAACAATGAAATTATCATCACTGAAATCACCGGCGATGATGGTCGCCTCCCAACCGATCCTGCGTTAAATACGGCCGGAGTGGCGGTACTTGAGTTATGCAAATCATTGGGATACAAGGGCGGCGTTCGTATTTCCGTACACAAACAGATGCCGATGGGAAGCGGAATGGGCTCAAGTGCTGCAAGTGCCGTTGCCGGTGCTGTGGCGATGAATGCGTTTTTGGGAAATCCCCTCGAACGAAAAGACCTCCTTCCTTTTATCTTGGAAGCTGAGCGTGTAGCTTGTGGCGCAGCCCACGCCGATAATGCCGCTGCCTCTCTATTAGGGGGATTTATCCTCGTTCGAAGTCATCATCCCCTTGATGTAATCTCGATTCCCTACCCTGATGCGCTTTATGCCACGGTGCTTCATCCCCATATTGAAATCAATACCGGAGGATCGCGACGCATTCTTCGAAAGCACGTGCCGCTATCAAGTGCCGTGCAACAGTGGGGGAATGTCGGCGGACTCGTTGCCGGATTGATGATGAAAGATATGTCGTTGATTAGTCGTTCTTTGCAAGATGTGATTATTGAGCCGGTGCGCAGCTTATTGATTCCCGGATTCGATTCGGTCAAACATGCCGCTATGGAAGCGGGAGCTTTAGGGGGAGGAATTTCCGGATCAGGACCATCCATTTTTGCTTTATCGGATGGAAAAGAAACCGCTGAAACCGTTGGAAAAGCCATGAAAACAATCATGGATGAATTGGGATTAGGAAGCGAATTCCACGTCTCGCCGGTCAATCCGGAAGGCGCAAAAGTAATGGAAGTATAGGAGGATGTGAAATGAAGTGGAACAGCACACGAAACCCTGAACACGAAGTATCGCTAAAAGAAGCCCTGTTTATGGGGTTAGCACCCGATGGCGGACTATTCATGCCGGCTTCTGAAACCAATCACGTGGTAGGAGAATCATCCTCTTTGGTAGAAACAGCACATGCTTTTTTAGCACCGTTTGTTCAACCGGAAATTTCTGAAGCAAAACTCACCGAGATTTTAACGCACGCCTTAAACTTTGAGATTCCTGTTGTTGAAATCAGCGAAGGCGTGTTTGTGTTAGAGCTATTTCATGGCCCAACGTTAGCGTTTAAGGATGTCGGCGGCAGAGTCATGGCCGGACTCCTCGAAGCCGTTTACGATAACCCTGAACCACTGACCATTTTAGCGGCAACTTCAGGCGATACGGGCTCTGCTGTGGCCTCCGCATTTCTTGGAAAACCCGGATTTAGGGTAGTGCTTTTATTCCCCTCAGGACAGGTAAGCGAAATTCAGGAGCGTCAACTAACCACGTTTGGGCAAAATGTAACCACATTAGAAGTCGCAGGAACTTTTGATGATTGCCAAAAATTGGTAAAACAAGCATTTAGTGATGTCGATTTACGCAAGGTTGTGAATTTAACCTCCGCTAATTCCATCAATATTGGTAGATGGTTGCCTCAGGCGGTGTATTACCATCATGCCTGGAATCAAATGCAGGCTAAACTTCCGGGATGCAAGCCCGTGGCAGCCGTTCCAAGTGGGAACTTGGGGAATGTCGCTGCCGGATTGATGGCACTACGACACGGAGCATCATTTAGCAACGTGATCGTTGCCTGTAACGAGAATAAAAGCTTTTTTGACTTCATGCAAACGGCAAACTTTGAGCCACGTGCATCCATTCGAACCGTTTCAAATGCGATGGATGTGGGTAATCCGAGCAATTTTGAACGGATTGCAACGCTGTACAAGCATGATCTTGCTGCGATGAAACAAGACATCTACGCCACCACACACTCAGATGCCACCACGACCGAAGCCATTAAACATGTCTTTGAATCAACCGGCTACCTGATGGATCCGCACACGGCCGTGGGCTATTTGGGATGGAAGCAGTATCAGTCAGCAACCGGGACAAAGGAACCGGTGGTGATTCTATCAACGGCGCACCCTGCAAAATTCGGGGATGTCATAGAACACGCAACCGGCACCCCACCGGAAATCCCACCTCGCCTTGCCGCCTGCTTCACCGCTGAAAAACAATCCATAAAAATGCAACCGGACTACAACGCATTCGAAAGCTTCCTGAAAACGCTGAAATAAGGGGAGGGATGCTTCGGCTGTTTTTGATTTTACGACGCAGGATCGAAGACGCGAAGTTTTTTATTGATGGTTTATGAAAACAAGTCAAATAGAGATTGATATTCAAATTATTTCACTCTCTGTTTCTAATTACAACGTTTGAATACACTTTTAACTCTGACTTAAAAGCTTTCTGTAACCATTTGTACTATCTTGCTTGATGTTAATTAAAAACCGAATTATCTTACAATTTCAAAATCACATTTTGAAATTGTAAGATATGATTCCAAGAAAAATTAGCGAGAAACTACATTACTTTACTAAAAAGTATCCTATAGTAACATTAACCGGTCCAAGGCAATCCGGGAAGTCCACCTTATTAAGGAATCTTTTTAAAGATTATACCTATATTTCTCTTGAAGACCCCGACCTATTACTATTTGCAAAAGAAGACCCGCGTTTATTTCTCAAAAAGTACAATGATAAAACCATAATTGATGAGGCTCAAAAGTTTCCTGAGTTATTTTCATACCTACAAACACATGTAGATACTGCAGGTAAAGAAGGTATGTATATTCTTTCAGGCTCTCATAACTTCCTCCTTATGGAGCGAATAAGTCAAAGTCTTGCTGGTAGAACGGCAATCCTAAAGCTCCTTCCTTTTTCCTATACTGAGCTGTCAGACGCACAAATACAAGAAAAATCATTATATAAAACTATCCATAAAGGGTTTTATCCAAGAATATTTGATAAAGATTTATTTCCCGACGAGTTTTATCCCTTCTATATTCAAACTTATATAGAAAAAGACGTTCGACTTTTTAAAAATATTTCCGATTTACAACTGTTCATTCGATTTTTAAAAATGTGTGCGGGTAGAATTGGTCAATTAGTCAATCTTTCAAGCCTTGCAAATGAATGCGGGATAAGCCAACCCACAGCGAAAGCCTGGCTTTCAATATTAGAAAGCAGTTATGTTGTTTACTTACTTAAACCCTACTATAAAAACTTCAATAAAAGACTTACGAAATCACCTAAGCTGTACTTTTACGATACCGGATTGGCATGTTCACTCTTAGGAATTCAGTCTGAAGACGATTTGCTAACCCATTTTATGAAAGGTCCACTTTTTGAAAATCTACTTATTATAGATTTGATAAAAAAAGCTCTAAACGAATCTACAGAACCTAACCTTTATTTTTGGAGAGATCATGTTGGTAACGAGTTGGATTTACTCATTGAAAAAGGTAGTACCTTTGAGGTTGTTGAGTTCAAATCAGCAACAACTTATACCCCGGATTTCTTTAAAGTATTCTCCTATTGGGAAAATTTAACCGGATCTGGCAAAGAAAATATGAAAGTAGTTTATGGTGGGGAAGATTCCATGCAAACAAAACATGGAGCATTAGTGTCTTGGAAGGATTTTTTGCTTAGTTGATTGAAATCAAAGGTAACGTGTTTCATTAGCTTCCCATACTGATTAACATCCTAAACTCTCCTACTAAATCCACCATCCCAACACTAATTTTCCTGAAATTTAGTGGTAAAAGTCGTAGTTTTATTAGAGAATGACTTAGTTAGATGGAGGCACTATGACACGGCAAACGACAAAGGATATCATCCGGATTCTAACAAAGCTGAAACCTGAGCTGGAACAGCGATTTGGGGTGATTAAGATTGGCTTTTTCGGCTCGTTTGCGCGCAATGAACCTGATGAAAAAAGTGATGTTGACATTCTCGTAGAGCTAAAACAACCTCTCGGGTGGGAGTTTTTCGATCTCCTCGAATTGCTTGAACGACACCTTCAAAAACCGGTTGATTTAACCACGGAAGCCGGACTCAAAAAGCAGCTGAAAGAGCATATTTTGAAGGAGGTTCGCTTCGTATGAAAGTACCTCGTGCAAAACGAAAAAAGCGAAGCTATAAATATCTGCTCGAAGATATGCGCGAAGCTATGGAATCGGTTATATCCTACACGGAAAATATCACATCTGAGGATTTCTTTTCTGATAAACTCATTAGTGATGCTGTAATCAGAAACTTCGAGGTTATGGGGGAGGCGGCAAAAAATGTTCCTCATAAAGTGCAAAACAAATATCCTGATATTCCATGGAAGAAGTTTCAAATGCTCAGAAATTTCCTGGCGCATCAGTATTTTGGCGTTGATCTCAATCTTGTTTGGCGTATTTCAAAAGATCATATTCCATTTCATATTCTGGAAATGGATCGAATTATCAGTCGTGAAAAATATGCCTGAAGTTCATTTTTTTGGTAGGATAGGTGCCGTCCTTACATCCCTCTAAAACAAAAAACCCCGAACGAGTCGGGGTTTAAATTGAAATACAGCTTTTATAACTGTGCAGCTTGAAGCGCTTTAATACGCTCATCGAGTGGAGGGTGGCTCATAAAGAGCGCTTTGATTCCACTTCGCTTACCGGAGTTAATTCCAAATGCATTCATAGACTCAGGCATTTGATCCGGCACACCGGATTCAGCCTGTAAATGCTTCAAAGCGCTGATCATACCATTACGGCTAGCAAGCTCAGCACCCGCAATATCTGCTTTGAACTCACGCTTGCGCGAGAACCACATTACAATCATAGAAGCTAAAATACCCAAAACAATCTGAGCTAAAATAGACACGATATAAAATCCCGGTCCAACTCCTCGCTCGGTTTTGAAAATGGCACGATCAACTGCAAAGCCAATTATTCGGGCAAAAAACAGTACGAATGTATTAACAACGCCTTGTACGAGGCTTAGGGTTATCATATCGCCATTAGCAACGTGGCCAATTTCATGCCCCATAACCGCACGAATTTCTTCTTTAGAGTAACGCTCAAGCATACCGGAGCTGATGGCTACCAATGCTTTGTCTCTATTCCATCCGGTAGCGAAGGCATTTGCCTGTTGCATTGGGAAGATGCCCACTTCCGGCATATCGATACCGGCACGGGTTGACATATCACGAACTTCGTCAAGAAGCCAACGCTCTGTGTTATTGCGTGGTGTTTCGATTAGTTGGGTTTTTGTTGACCATTTTGCGATAGTTTTTGACAAGAGTAAGGAAATAAAAGAGCCAGTCATCCCGAAAATAAAGCAAAAAATAAGCAAATTGGTAAGGTTGAGCCCTGTACCACTCTCATCAAGCATGGAACCTACACCCAAAAGGCTGAGAATTACCGTTGCGACTAAAATCACCGCAATGTTGGTTAGTAAAAATAATCCTATTCTAAACATATTTATTAATATAAATGGGTTAGTGAGCTATTGTTTGAAACACATTTCAGGTACCCTCTGCACCTGATTAAAGATGTGTCTAAGTTATGAAATCGCAGTCAAAAAACGTACCACTTTTAAAAAGCGTATATTTTGGCAGGAAGGATTGTCAATAATCATGTTGCTAAATATATTTCACAATTGTTATGATAAATAACCATAAATAACGGAAAACTTTAAGATTACTTGTTTACAAAATTTTATCATTAACTTAGGTCAAACTTAAATACGAATTGAATTATCCACTCCGTTTTTTGTGGGTATTAATTGAAGATCTTTAAACATTAACATTAATCTATATCATTATTATTATGAAAACCCTCTCAAAAATACTTTTACTAGTTGTTTTTGTAGTATTTGCAGACAAAGCGATTGCACAAAACATTACAAAAGATATGGTTTATAATGCCCAAAACACTTGGGTGCAGGCTCTTGTCAGTATTGGTCAGGCTCATGTTAGTGGTGGCGATGCAACTGCAAGAGCAAACGAAGTATTAACAACCTATTATGACTTTGCTAACGGCACTGTATTGTTTAAACCTACGTTAACACATGGTAAACAGACGTTCAGATTTACCAAAGAGGGAGCCTTAGCTTATTTTGTAGGTGGAAATGAAGCATATCCGGATGATAATGGCTTTGCCCTTCGTCCTTATGTAAGTGGCACTGTTGAAATGGGTGAAGTAGTGGTTCACGGAAATACAGCTATTGCAATGAGCAATATTACCTTAAAAGCATACGATGGGTCAACCGTTACTGTAAACAAGACATTTGGCTACCGTCTTGATGATAGCGGCAATTTGATTATCATTACCCATCACTCATCACTACCTTTTCAACCGTAAGCAAGAAGAATACGATAAAAGGCATGTATTATTAAATACATGCCTTTTTTTAATCATCAGCTAATTCGAGCCGGATACGAACCCAAGAATTTCATAAATCCGGTAAATTCTTTTAGCTTCGATAACGCCTCTTTTACTTTAGGATCACTGACATTCCCCTCGAAATCAAGATAGAACAAATATTCCCACGGCGTGCCGGGCTGTGGACGCGATTCAAGTTTGGTGAGGTTTAAACTATAATCATTCAGCACATTCAAGCAGTTTGCAAGTGATCCCTTGCTGTGAGCAGCAGTAATAATAATAGATGTTTTGCAGGGAATCTGACTATCAACCTCTATAGGTGCACGACTCACCACCACAAATCGGGTATAATTTTCTTTTTGGTTGGCGATGCCTTCCCGTAAAATCGTTAAACCATACAAGCGAGCTGCTTCCCGGCTGGAAATCGCTGCTTGTGACAAATCGGCATCTTCTCTCACTTTTCTTGCAGCCATAGCAGTATCAATATAGCTTTCAATTTTGCAGTGATGCAATTTGGAGAGATAATCCATGCATTGCGCAATAGCTTGAGGATGCGACATTATTCTTCGGATATTTTCAATTGGCACGTCTTCGAGCGCTACGAGGCAATGCTCCACTTTTACGACCTCTTCCCCAACAATGGATAGCGTGCCCTTATTTAGTAAATCATAGCTATCATTAATTGAACCGGCGGTTGTGTTTTCAACGGGAAGTACGCCATAATCCATTTCCTCACGTTCAACAGCTTCAACCACTTCACGAAAGGTCTCAAAGCCGGATGTTACCAAGTCGTTTGCACGAGAACTGAAATGAGATAAAACAGCTTGTTGGCTATAAGCGCCATCTGTACCCTGAAACCCTACTTTAAGAAGGCTCTCTCTATTTCGAAGATTGCGATGATCAAGCAAATAATCGGTTTGGAAACGTACGGAATGTTCAATGATTTTGCGGAACAGCTCCATCGCAAAGTAACGATCAACCCCTTCTCCCAAGGCTTTTTGACCAATTCGGTTCAGGATTTCTGATTCTCTTACCGGATCTCTTAAAACGGCTTTGCCTTCTTTTTTTACCTCAGCTGTTTCGTTGATAACCTTCTGTCTTGCAGCAAGTTGTTCAAGAATGGATTGATCTATTCGATCTAATTCTTCGCGGATTTGTTTTAAATCCCTGTTAGCACTCATATTATTCGTATAAAAATTCAGAATTACATTATCTCAATAAGATAAAGCTTGAAGCTTCAAAATAATAACACATTTAAGGGGATGATAATCCGGAAAAATCCATGGGGATAAATCAGTTCAACGATTTTGATTTATTGAGTTTCCCACTATCATCATTTTTTGATTTATGAGTATAAAATGGGAATTCAAGGATAAATGTAGTTCCCTCACCTAGAGTACTTTCACACGATACTTTGCCTTTCATGGCATCTACATATCGTTTTACTATAAATAATCCTAATCCAACGGAGCTCTCGCCACCGGTTGGTTTGGCGGTCAATCGTTGAAATTTCCCAAAAAGTTTACTTCTGTCCTCCTCGGAGATCCCGGGACCCTGATCTTTTATGCTCCAAAGAACCGAGTTTTGTGTCATCTCAGTTTTTATTTCAATTTTTTTATTCTGAGTACTATACTTGATTGCGTTTGATATGAGGTTCTCAAAAACCTGTTCGAGATAGTTTACATCAGCGAGAATCTGCGGATTATGTTGATCTCCATAAAAGCTAATGGTAATATTTTTCGCTTTAGCAATGGTTTCAAAACGCTTGCAGACATGATTACTAACCTGATTTATGTGCGTAAGTTCCTGCATAAGTGAAATTTTTCCGGCTTCTAAAGATTCGATATCCAGAATCTTTGTAATCATTTGCAATTGTTTTTTAACAAGTGTCTCAAGGTTAGAAAAAATGGCATTTAATTCTTCTTCCGACATGTCTGGATCCATGCGCATCAGCTCTATCATTCCTAATACATTTGCCAATGGACTTCTTAAATCATGTGAAACGATTCCTATAAGGGAATTTTTCTCAGCATTCAGGTTAATTAACTCCTGATTAATCCGCTCCATTTCTTCATTTTTTAGAAGAATGATATTACGGTTTTGTTCGATTTCTCTTTTCTGTTCAATTAGTTTTTGATTGATGTAGCTCAATTCTTTATTTCTATCAAGAAGTTCTTTTTGCTTTTCCTGAATTTCTTGCGTGCGCTCATACACTCGTTTTTCGAGAACTTTATTCAGATGCTGAACCTGATTTGTTCGGAAGCGGACAATTCCTGCTATCAGCAGTACAATTCCTAACACCACGAGTAAATAAAACCAAAGTCGTTGCCAGAAAGGTGGAGTAATTATAATAGTTAGTGTGGTACCATCCATATTCCACACCCCGTTACTATTTGTTCCTATGACTCTAAAGGTGTAGGTTCCTCCGGATAAATTGGAGTAGGTGGCAAAATTTCTGTTTCCGCTGAAAATCCAGTCGCGATCTAATCCCTCCATCTTCACAGCAAACTGATTTCTGCTTGGGTTGGTGAAATCTAAGGAGGAAAAGGTGATCGTCAGGTAACTATCACTGTGCGATAATCGAAGAATTCCATCTTCATCAGTCGGTCTGAAATCATTGAACACACGAATAGAACTAATGACAATCGGAGGGATGGTTCCGGTTACGGATATATCAGTTGGGTTGAACATCGTAAACCCAAACGTGCTACCGAATATGATTTCATCTTGCGGAGTTTTGTAAGCTGAACCCCACCAAAATTCTTCTCCAATAATTCCATCCCTAAAATTAAAATTTGATGCAAAAAAAGAATCTCTTGATATACGTGATAAGCCATTATTAGAACTAAGCCATAGCGTATTATAGTTATCCGGTATGATAGCAAAAACGACATTACTGGCCAGTCCATCGTTTTGTGTGAAATGGGTAAATGTTTCCGTTTTCTTATTTAGAATATTAAGTCCTCCTCCAAATGTACCAATCCAAAGATTACCCTCGCCGTCATCATATAGAGAAATTACATGGTTTGAGCTAAGCCAATTAGGGTTATCAAAATCCATAAAATAGTGCTTAACACTAAAGTCAGAAGGATCAAAACGATTAAGTCCATTCCATGTACCTATCCAAATGATACCATCATCATCCTCAACAAAGGCTTGTGTCTGTAAGCTAAATCCACTAAGAGCCGGAGATTGAGATGGATCGCTCAGCACTCGGGTAAATGTTCCTTCTTCTCGATTAAAAAGGTTCAGACCATTTTCTGTGCCAACCCAAAAACGATTTTGACTATCAATATGTAATACCTGAACTCTATCGTCTGATATAGAACTTGGGTCGTCATGTCTATGCCTGAAATGTGTGAAGGATTGTGTTTGGGGATTATAATAGTTCAAGCCACCTCCCCACGTTCCAACCCAAACTCCACCATTCGGATCTTTAAGGAAGGCTGAAACATTATTTGACGATAGACCTCTTGGATTACGGGGGTTATAAGTAATACGGTCTTTAAGCGATAAATTATGCTTGTTTACAATATTAATTCCCCCATCATGCACCCCAATCCAAAGTGTATTTTCATCTTTCTGGATGATTGATCTAACAACACGAGCAGAAAGGGTGTTTGGGTCATCAGGGTTATAGCCCATGTGTCTGAAGCGAAGACGACGAATAACTTTATGAACGCCACCATGCTCTACACTTACCCAGAATACCCCACTGAGATCTTTATAAATAGCTCTAACCCGATTGTTTACCAGGCTTCTTTCTATATCGGGTTGATTTGTATATAATCTATGAATTTGAAGGGTGTTTGTGTCAAAAAGTAGAAGTCCGTCATCTGTTCCAACCCAAAGTATTCCATCTTTTTCAAGATACATGGCATAAACGTTATCAAAAATACCTGTAGGAAGACCTGTGAGTGATTCAGGTTTAGAAAAGATGCCTGTTTCTTTGTTGTAATGATTTACTCCTCCATCGTAAAGTCCTAACCAAATACCTCCATTACCATCATCATACATCGTTAAAATGCTATTGGAAGTGGTTCTATATGGCAAAGGATTTTCGCTATTATATCTCCTGAGCGTATCACCATGCCGATTAATTACAATAATCCCTGCAAAATTTGTACCAACTCAAATTTCATCTGGAGAGACTTCAAGAATAGCCGTTGCAGCTGTTTCGGGTCTCCAATCACTAATTTCAATATTTATTTTTTTAAATGTTCTTGTGGGGATGTCAAATGTATAAATCCCACCCTCACTTGATGGACTCAACCAAATTTGATCAGAGCTAGAGCCACTAATGTCCCCAAATTCAATCCGATTTAAGCTACCGTCGTCATTTATTGGATAAAAGGTTTCAAAGGTTCTAGTTCGCGCATCAAAAAGACTCAACCCACCACGTGATGTCGATACCCACATACGCCCATGATTATCTATGAGGATATCTCGAATTCGATTACTTGGAAGTGTTGCAGGGTTACCGGCTTCATAAGCAAATAACTTGTAGCTATGACCATCATATCTGAATAACCCATTATCGGTTCCGAACCATAAAAACCCCTGATAATCTTGTTTAATTACCCAAACATTTTGTTTCCCGAAATCTGTATTCGTAATTCTGTTAATAATGAAATCATCAGCCAAGGCATCCTGATGCCCAATAAAAAATGAGGTGATGAAAAATAGTAACAGTCCTCGGGAAATCATTGGAATATTAGATTTATCATAATAATCTTAGAATATACAATTAATTTCTTAATATTGGAAAACATGGGATATGTGTGACCGTGTTTTTGACCACTAAAGGGCGGAATCAACATTCTTGATTTTCTTCAAAAAAAAGCCCCATGTGATAAACACAAAGGGCTTAGGGACAACAAGGATATTGTTTTTATTATCTACCGGTTAGATGGAATGTAGAGATTTGAGTTTATTCTGTTTCCAGGTAGGTCGCGGAACCAATCTGGATTAACTTCACCGCCGGATTCAGCCCAAGCACGGTATCTAGGGTAAGCCTCCAGTATGCTCACGGTTTCACGAGGGTAAACAAAGCTTTCAGGCAGATTGATTGCCCAGTTAAGGTTGGTTACACTCAAATAAAACTTGCCGGTTGATGGATTACTGTCATCATTAAATGTTCCAAAGAATGATGGATCAGCCAGAGAGGTACCCGGTCTGTTTGGTAAATGAATCTCCTGACCACGATTTCCTCTCACAAAAATGAATGGATTCCACGGTGCACTACCTAATTCAGCTCTCGGTACGGGTGGATTAAAGTTTATGGTTACGCGAATGGTATCTTCAGGAACATGCGCAAGTTCAGGCTGTGTGTTAGAGAACTTACCCATTACTTCAGCAGAATCATCCCAAAACATGACTACCGCACGTGATTGATTGGCCTCGGTTCCGTTTGCGAGATTTGTAATCAAGCCATTATTCAAGCGTTGTCCGGTAACGCTGCTCACGCGGGATGGAGCAACAGGAAATTCAATACCGAAACCACTATCCAAGCCGGCACCTATCGCACGTATTACTTTAGTATATTCTAAAGAAGTTATGTTATTATCGCCATTAGCAACGATTTTAATGTTATAATCTAAGACGAGGTCGTTCATGTCATAGTCACCAAAGTTTGGCCATAAATCTTCAAACGCGAGGGTTCCAAATACGCCATCAGCCGGATAATTATTGATGATTTCAGAAGGCGGTGCAGTGGGCACTTCCGGTGCACATCCGTTACTTGGATTTGAAGCATACGTTCCCGGGATACTCACATCATCCAAAAATCCTCTTGAATTTCCTCCCGTTCCTCTAAATACCCACGCTATTCTGTGAATTCCGGTAGCAGTAATAGGGATGGATACATTTTGGAGTTGTATTCCATCAGCATAATCGTAATAGTAAAGCACAACAGGTGGATTAACATTTCCGGAATTATCTAAAAGAAGAACAGTAAGTTCTTTTGTGCCTCTGAAATTATCGAGTTTGTGTTTGAAATCAAGTGTTCCGCTTCCATCTAAATTAACCCAAGGTGAAGTAAGAATTTGAGGATTCACTGGAGAGGTCATTGGTCCGGTTCTCATGCTAAAATTACCGGAAATAACACCGTTTGATTCAACAGTAGTTGCCTGAAATATCCAACACTGAGCGGCATATACATTTCGGTTACCTTCTTCAAAATCATTAGTTACCGGGTTGCTTCCAATAAATTTTAAACTCGGTGAAAAAGGAGCGTTTTTTGATAAATCACTCAAGAGTGCAGAAGCCGGTTCAGATTCATCTAAAACGGTTATTATGTTTACCGGATTGATGTTGTTAGTAACATCTGCAAGATGTAAACTGAACAACCCACTCGGTAATATTGATCTCACCCATACTTCTGTTTAGTATGTCGGAAGATTCATATCCAAACGAACGGTTTCGCCGGCACGAACAACCACTTGGTCAATCAAGCGACCACCCGCAAGTGGATCATCATTATACACTTGAACCACAGTACGGTTCGCATCAATATCAACGGCAGTGATATCTAACGATAAATCACGTGTAGTTGAGTAGTCGAATCCTTGTGGAATGGTTAAATCGAGAGGAGGACGATCATTATCGTCATCCGGATTGACTGGGTTTGAGATCTTTCCACAAGAAGAAAGGAAAAGCAAAAATAATAGGAGAACAGATAATGTAGGTAAATACCGTAGCATAGCTTTTTTAATTTTGTGATAACTCTAATGATACAATAGAAAGGTAATTTATTTTTTCCTCAAAACACGAATTACTCAATAAACCCCTTTATTTATTCGATAAATTTAAAAAGATTCTAATAAACGATAAGAATAGGAGTTTCGTCGAATGAAAACGTAATCATGAGAGTTTACATGTTCGATGAAAAATAAAAAACCAATACTTACAGAACGCGATTTAAACCGCATCATTGAGATGGCTTGGGAAGATCGTACACCATTTGAAGCCATTGAATATCAATTTGGATTAAAGGAAAATGATGTGCGTAAACTTATGCGAACCCACATGAAAGCCTCAAGCTTCAGAATGTGGCGCGAACGTGTATCAGGAAGAAGTACAAAACACACGAAGCTTCGACCAAATGATATATCCCGATTTAAAGCCTCCTGTCAAAAAAGTTAGGTAAACCAATAAACCATAAGGTACAAATCAGAAAAGTATCTGATTCCCCAAAAAACCCTTTCAGCTTTGAGCCTTCAGCTTTGAGCCTTCAGCTTTGAGCCTTCAGCTTTCAGCCTTCAGCTTCCCTCAACCTCTCAACTCCTCAACTAAAAACCCTTTCAGCTTTCAGCTCCCTAACCTCAACCTTTATTTTACATCCCTTTATTAACTTTCATTTAGCATATCATCTAAAGCGCTTATATTAGGAGGTTATCTTATTTATCCTAATAGAATTTCAAACAAGATGGAATCAGCAACATATTTCAGGGGATTATATACAGCCATAGTTACCCCATTTACTGCCGATGGCGGTATTGATGAAGAAGCTTTCGCTCGTTTAGTAGAGTATCAGATACAGGGTGGCGTTCAGGGAATTGTGGTTTGTGGCACAACAGGCGAGAGTCCTACGGTGACCGAGAAGGAATTTCTTAAACTTTTGACACTTGCAAAAAAAATGGCACCGACCGGATTTCAAATCATTGCCGGTACCGGTTCAAATAATACAGAACACGTGATTGCCCGCTCTCAAGCAGCCTTAGCATTGGGTGCTGATGCGCTACTGCTCGCATCCCCCTACTATAATAAGCCTTCTCAAAAGGGCTTAATTGCGCATTATCACGCTATTGCAGATGCCGTTGACCTTCCTCAGATTGTCTATAATGTGCCGGGACGCACTGCAGTTAATATTCTTCCTGATACCCTTTCTATTCTGGCTCGACATCCCAATATTAAAGCAGTTAAAGAGGCCTGTGGCGATATCAATCAGATTATGGACGTGATCAAAGCCGTGCCGGAAGACTTCGCTGTCCTTGCCGGTGATGATGCCATTTCTTTGCCAACCGTTGCTGCAGGTGGGTGCGGGGTTATTTCCGTAATCTCGAATGAAGCTCCTGCTCAAATGAACCGTATGATTCAACATGCACTTAGTGGCGATTTTGATGCTGCCCGAAAAGTTTTTTATACCTTACTTCCGCTTATGAAAGCCAATTTCTGGGAGAGTAATCCGATGGTTGTAAAAGCGGCTTTAGCTGAAATGGGACTCATCCAAAATGTACTTCGACTTCCGCTTGTGCCAATGGATGCAAAATTTCATGAGCCATTAAAAAATGTACTCCGTACTATCGGATTGATAGAAAATTAGAACGTACCAAAACAAACCAATCAACATCTTTGTATGAAAAAAATGTCACTAGTGCTGATTTTCAGCATGATACTGAGCTTGCATACCGCATACGCTCAGCACACCATGTCGCCGGCTGAGTATCTCGGTTATGAACTCGGAGAACGTGTTACGTTTCACCATAAAGTTGTAGCCTATTTTGAGCATGTTGCTGCCAGCAGCCCAAACGTAAGGCTGGAGCAATATGGGCATACGTATAGTCATCGGCCTCTTTTTGTCGCATTTATATCAAGTGAAGAAAACCTGGATCGCCTCGATGAAATCAGAACAAATAACCTGATTCGCGCACGTTTATTGGATGGAACAGCAACTGATTTGCCATCAAAAGCATTGGTTTGGCTTAGCTATAATGTGCATGGTAACGAAATATCTGCAACAGAAGCCGCCATGCTCACCTTGTATGAGTTGGTTACGAAAGAACATGCTTCTGCGTGGCTTGAAAATACGGTAGTTATTATGGATCCTGTTCTAAATCCGGATGGCAGAGATCGGTATGCGTTTAACTTTCATCAAGTAGTTGGAAAGCAACCTGATCCCTATCCGACGAGTCGCGAGCATATTGAGCCTTGGCCTGGTGGTCGATCAAACCATTATCAGTTTGACTTAAACCGTGATTGGGCATGGCAAATTCAGCGTGAAACACGCCAACGCATAGCATTATACCATCAGTGGATGCCACACATTCATGCCGATTTCCACGAAATGGGAATCAACAGTCCCTATTATTTTGCTCCCGCTGCTGAGCCGCTTCATGAGTCTATTACCCAATGGCAACGTGAGTTTCAGGTGGAAATAGGTCGGAATCATGCGCGCTATTTCGATGCCAATTTCGAGCGCTATTATACACGCGAAAACTTCGATTTATTCTATCCAAGTTATGGAGATACCTACCCAACTTACAATGGCGCTATCGGCATGACCTACGAACAAGCCGGAAATACGCGTGGTGGAATTGCCGTTAAAACGCCGGATGGAGATTTGCTCACCCTCGATGGCAGAACACTCAATCAGCATGTTGCCGGAATGTCAACCGTTGAAGTGACTTCAAAACATGCAGATCGAGTGGCATCGGAGTTCTTCAATTTTTTTCGTTTGTCTGAATCAAATCCTTACTCCCCCTACAAAACATATATTATTAAAGCAGAATCAGGCCGTGATAAACTCAATTTAGTGACGGCCTATTTGAATAAGTGGGATATCCAATACGGTCATGCCCCAGCGCGTAGAGGGGTCACCGGAACTTCTTACAAAACAGGAGCCAATGAGCGATTTGATCTCACGGAAAATGATTTGATAATCTCCGCTCATCAGCCCAAATCGGTACTTTTAAATGTGTTATTTGAGCCTCGTACCACCATCATTGACTCCCTGACTTACGATATTACTGCGTGGGGAGTCCCGTATGCTATGGGATTGAAAGCCTTTGCCACAACTACACACATAAACCCGGCCGGAACTTGGACGATGCCTGAAGTGCAGCCTGTTTCTGCTGAACGTTATATGGCAGATCGTCCTTACGCTTATGTGGTTCGTTGGCAAAGTGTTGAGGATGTCCGTTTTTTAGCTTCAATGCTTAAGCAAGATATCCGTGTGCGTTTCGCCATGCGTCCTTTTGAAATTGACGGACAATCGTTTGCGCACGGTACGCTTGTGATTATGCGACGTGGAAATGAGCAACATGGACGCGATTTTGATCGCATCGTTACAGCAGCCGCTAATGAATTTGGTCGTGAGATTTTGCCAACCACCACCGGTATGGTAACACGTGGTATTGATTTCGGCTCAGACAGTATGTTCCGAATTCATGCACCTAAAGTCGCTCTATTTGCCGGACGTGGTGTCAGTTCAACCAATTTTGGTGAAATATGGCACTTTTTCGATCACCAAATTGATTATCCGATTTCCATCTTCAACATTCAGGAGTTGAATATGGTGAATCTGAGTAATTTTGATGTAATCATTATGCCGGAAGGATGGTATCAAAATCAGCTTTCTCATGGGGCACCGCAACGAATTGGTGATTGGGTTCGTGCCGGAGGGAATTTGATTGTAATTGGAAGAGCCATCAATAACTTACCGATGTTGGGTGATTTACCCATGCCGGAGTCCCGCACAAACGATAATAATGACGAACCGAATTTAATCCGATTTGAAGATCAAAGCCGTGAGTCAATCAGTGATTTCATTACGGGTGCTATTTATAGGGTTAAGCTAGATAACAGTCATCCTCTGGCTTTTGGATATCCTGATTATTATTACACGCTTAAATCCGGTAATGCAGCCTTTGAATTTATGCAGAATGGTTGGAATGTCGGGCGTTTACACTCCAACAGCCATTTGTCAGGCTTTCAAGGGTACAGGGTTGCCGAAAGAATAAACGACACACTAATTTTTGGGGTGCAATCAGCCGGTCAGGGTACAATCGTGTATATGGTTGATAACCCCATATTCCGCGGATTTTGGCACAATGGAAAACTCCTGTTCGCAAATGCGGTATTTTTTATCAATCAGGAACCTCGTAGTGAGTTCTGATTTTTGCAAGATTTTATTTAGCTTACGCGAACAATATTATTTTTAATCGAGGAAATTTCATGAAACTCCAATTATTCCTTTTCAACTTCATCTTGGGTATTTTTCTTTTAACCCAATGCACTTCGGTAGAAAAACCAAAGCAATCTACTATTGATGTCACGGTTGATCGCGATCAACTCATTTCCGATATCCAAACTCTTTCATCGGATGCTTTTGGTGGACGTTTCCCGGGTACCGAAGGAAGTCAAATGGCGCAAGAACTCATAATTTCCCGTTTTGAAGCACTTGGGGTAAAGCCTGTTGGGGATGATTTTCGTCACCTATTCAACCATACGAATCCACGAAACAGTCGAGTTTTTGAAGATGCCGTAAACATTATCGGATGGATTGAAGGAAGCACGCACCCGGATAGATTTATTGCTATTACTGCGCACTACGACCACTTGGGAATGCATAATGGGGAAATTTATAATGGCGCAGATGACAATGCATCAGGTGTGGGAGGTTTGCTTGCCGCTGCCGCTTGGTTTAGCGAGCATCAACCTGAAAGCAGTTTGCTGTTTTTGGCGCTTGATGTGGAGGAACAAGGCCTTGGTGGCGCATATTACTTTGTAAACAACCCTGCGGTTCCACTTGAATCCATCGTCATGAATATCAACATGGATATGATTAGCCTTAACCATGATAATGAATTGATTGCAGCGGGAACCTACCACTATCCGTTTTTGCGTCCGCTAGTAGAGGCCGCGACCGCTAATGCACCCGTCAATATTCGTTTCGGGCACGACTCCCCCGACCTTCCCCCCGGCGATGATTGGACCTTTTCTTCAGACCACGGACCGTTTCATGCAAAGGGCATCCCGTTTATCTACTTTGGCGTGGTTGACCACCCGTATTATCATACCCCACAAGATGTTTTCGAGAACATCACTCCGGAGTTTTACTACAATGCGGTGAAAACCATCATTGGTGCCATCAGGCACTTAGATAAGCATCTTGATGAGGTAGTGGATGCTCGATTGGCTTTTCAGGAGGCTGAATGAATCGGAAAACAGATTTAGTCATTTTTGCCCTTCCCCGATGGGATCAGCCGATTTCATCGCCGGCACTTTCTTTGGCGAAAGAATTTGCCAAGACAAACCGTGTGTTTTATATCGAGCATCCCTATTCATGGAAGGATGTCATCAAAGAGCGTAACACACCTGAGGTGCAAAAGCGGAAAGATGCCATTTTCAAAAAGAAAAACATCTACACCAATCCACCAGATTTTCCTGAAAAACTCACCATCGTAACGCCACCGGTAACGTATCCCATCAATGCGCTCCCTGCCGGTGCAATGTACGATTACTTTGGGCGACTTAACGATAAACGCATTTTTAGCACCATCCGAAGCATCCTCAAAGATTATGATGTGAAGGAATGGATTTACGTAAATAGTTTTGATCCGTTTTTTGGGAGGGATTTCCCGGCTGATATCCATCCTTTGGTCAAAGTGTATCAATGTATGGATGATCATTCTCAGGTAGATTACAGCGCCAAGCATGGAATTCGTTTGGAAGAAGATATCGTACGGAAATTTGATGTTACGTTGAATACCTCCAAAGAGTTGACACGCATCAACTCGGCGTTTACCAAGCATTCCTATTTTCACCCGAATGCGGCTGAGATTAATTTGTTCAAAACAGCCGTTGAAGATCCGTTGCCACGGCCCAAAGAATTGGCAGGTATTGATAAAAAAATCATCGGCTTTACCGGAAGCATCGAATACCGAACCGATTTCGAGCTGATTCTGAAATTGGCAAAACATCATCATGACAAGCAGTTGGTGTTCGTCGGACCCCTTCGCGCTCCTGAAATGGAAGAAATGGGGATTATCAACCTGCCAAATGTTACGATGGTGGGGCCGAAAAAAATCACGGAGCTACCTCAGTATCTGAAGTTTATGGATGTGGTAATCATCCCCTATAAGAAAAATAAACTCACGAAAAGTATCTATCCCCTCAAAATCAATGAATACCTTGGGGCGGGGAGAGCGGTTGTGGCGGTTCATTTTTCGGAGGATATAAAAACCTTCGATGATGTGGCCTACATCGCCGACGACCATGATGATTTTATCCGTCTGGTAGATGTTGCGATTGTGGAAGACTCCCCCGAAAAAATCAAAAAGCGGATGAATGTAGCCGCAAAAAACACCTGGACGGCTCGCGCTGAGCAATTTTGGGATATTTTGGATGTCTGGGAGAAAACAACATAGCAGATGGATGATATAACGGGAATATTTCTGGGATGAGTACGATACCGCTTCCGCCTTTTCGGCATCAACACCAAGTGATGACCTATGAAACGGGTCAAACCGGAGCGATGACGCCATCGGCGCTCATCCACCTGCTGCAACACACCGCCGGCAAACATGCCAATGAGCTGGGATGGTCGGTTCGGGGCTTACACGAAGCCGGCTTGACGTGGGTCTTGCAACGATTCTATCTCGAAATTAATCGGTTGCCTGAAGACGACACTCGATTTACGATTGAAACGCGTCCATCCGGCGCAGACCGCATTCTTGCATATCGTGATTATCGGGTGATGGATGAAGACGGAGAATGCTTAGCCCTTGCAACAAGCAGTTGGGTCGTAATGGACCTGGAAAGCAGGCGACCGGTTGCCATCACAGACGAGATTCGCGAACTGGGTTCACAATTTGGTCCACGTTATATCGAAGCCCCTAAAACCCGACAACAGGCGTTTGAGCCCGCGCCGGATACCCCAATATTCCGCGTCCGAAAACACGATCTCGACCTCAATGGACACGTAAATAATGTCCGATACATAGAATGGGCGCTTGAGTCCGTCCCGAACGAACTCTTCCTAAGCGGAAACCTCCGCACACTCGACATCACGTTTAAAGCCGAATGTTTTTTCGGGGATGAAATCATATCAGCCCAACGCCAAGCCGACCCCGAAACCTACGAACACACCCTCCTCAAAGCCTCCGACCAAAAAGTGGTGAGTTTGCTACGAACGACGTGGGATAAGTAAGCTGAAAGCTGAAAGCTCAAAGCTCAAAGCTCAAAGCTGAAAGGTTTTGGGGTTGAGAGCTTAGGGTTTCGGGTTGCGAATTATATTTATTAAGTTATTGTTTATATTTATTATAACATCTCTAATCTAACTCGTCATAGTGAGCGGAATGCCGATATTTTAGTTCGTTAAGGGTAACTCCGCCAATCCGGCATGTAGTCGAACTAGTTGTTGTTGAGGCTCGATATTCTCCTTGCCGCATCACCCTCCGCGTGGGACGTTGCCCCACGCTAGTCAATGCAACGCCCTTTCAGGGCTATTTTTCCTTTCTGTTTAAAAAAAAAGTGCTTAATTACTACATCCCTTCTCTGAATCCGTCATCCCGGAAAACCCTATTGGGGTGCATATTACATGGAAATTGTCGGTGGTTTATCCGGGATCTGGTTGCTTGATCTAGCTCTGAGTTCGAACAAAAACTTCGATTCTCTTTCTTTTCTTGCGTTCTTTGCGTTTTAAACAACCGGATTCCGGATAAGCCTCAAGCATTATCCTTAAAATCTATGATCTTAGCGGGCTTTCCGGAATGACCTATTAAAGCACTATGCCAATCAATAAATCACCTCTGTCCTTGATAGCGGAATGCCGGGTTTTATGTAGCTAAGGGCATCCTATTAAGTCCGGCATGTAGTCGATGGGTTGGTTGTTGAGGCTTCGATGCTCTCCTTGCCGCATCACCCTCCGCGTGGGACGTTGCCCCACGCTAGTCAATGCAACGCCCCTTCAGGGCTATTTTTCCTTTTCGTTTAAAAAAAATGTGCTTAATTACTACATTCCTTTTCTGAATCCGTCATCCCGGATAAGCCTATTGGGGTGCATATTACATGGAAATTGTCGGTGGTTTATCCGGGATCTGGTTGCTTGATCTAGCTCTGAGTTCGAACAAAAACTTCGATTCTCTTTCTTTTCTTGCGTTCTTTGCGTTTTAAACAACCGGATTCCGGATAAGCCTCAAGCATTATCCTTAAAATCTATGATCTTAGCGGGCTTTCCGGAATGACCTATTAAAGCACTATGCCAATCAATAAATCACCTCTGTCCTTGATAGCGGAATGCCGGGTTTTATGTAGCTAAGGGCATCCTATTAAGTCCGGCATGTAGTCGATGGGTTGGTTGTTGAGGCTTCGATGCTCTCCTTGCCGCATCACCCTCCGCGTGGGACGTTGCCCCACGCTAGTCAATGCAACGCCCCTTCAGGGCTATTTTTCCTTTTCGTTTAAAAAAAATGTGCTTAATTACTACATTCCTTTTCTGAATCCGTCATCCCGGATAAGCCATAAGCAGTTTTTAGGGCTATTTTTTCTGAGCGCATCATATAAACCGGCGTTTTACTACAATGCCCCTTCCCTTAATCGGTAATAATTAAACCACAGTGTACACAGAGTTTCACAGAGTTAGGATCACCCTCCGCGTGGGACGTTGCCCCACGCTAGTCAATGCAACGTTCCCTCGGTAAACCGGGGCAGGCTCTTGAGGGTTATCATCTCATAGAAGTACACCTTAAGCCTTCCCTAATTCATCATCGAAATGGATTCGGGTTAGTACTTAAGTGCTCTCGGAGCATAGTAAGACTTGACTCGGAGGAGACTCGGAGGAGACTCGGAGCAGATTCATAGGGTATAACGCAGAATTGGTCTTTCATAAGCTGATGATTCATGTATGCCCAACCAATAATATTGTACGTTACACAAACTTGATTTTTAGCCTTGCGATAACTTTTGAGTTGGCGTAATTTATGTTTCTATGCAATATTTTTGCATCCAAATATCAAATCATTGTTTTAAAAGAATATAGTGTACTCGAAAAGCGATTGTAGGACTGTAACATTTTCAAAAAGAAACGCAGTAACTTTTTTTCAGTCATTAAAGAGAGCTAAAATTGACGTGCAGACAACTCAGCGTGTAGTTTTTTACGAGTGGAACAGTACGTCTGTACTCGCTTTTTCTAGTGCTGAAAATCAGAATGTGTACTATTCTAACATCTGTATTGAGTACGTTTCCAAATATTTTCAAAGAGCTAAATTAAAGCATTGATATTACTCATTTAAGGCTTCTTTCCGCAAGTCTCAAATGGGACTTACGCGGCGAAGCTTTATAAAAAAGCATCCTAATGGATTTTAAAGACAAGCGAATATATGTTGCCGGACATAACGGAATGGTTGGGTCTGCCGTTTTCAGGGTACTTAAAGCTCAGGGTTTCACAAATATCATCACCCGAAGTAGCAAAGAACTTGATTTAAGGGTTCAGCAGGATGTAGCTAGTTTTTTCCAAACGGAAAAGCCTGAATTTGTGATTGATGCGGCTGCCAAAGTCGGTGGAATTTTGGCGAATGATACCCAGCCTTATCCATTTATCATGGATAATATGCTGATTCAAAACAATCTGATTGATTCCGCGCACAAAACCGGTGTCGAGAAGTTTATTTTTTTGGGAAGTTCATGCATTTATCCAAAACACGCCCCACAACCTTTGAAAGAGGAATATCTCCTTACTGCACCGCTTGAACCCACAAACGAATGGTATGCCATCGCAAAAATTAGCGGGCTCAAGGCTTGCGAAGCCATCAGAAAACAGTATGGGAAAGACTTTGTGAGTTTAATGCCAACCAACCTTTACGGACCTAACGACAATTTCGATCTTGAAACATCGCACGTCCTACCGGCCATGATGCGAAAATTTCACGAAGCTAAACTCAATGGCAATGCCCCGGTTACCCTTTGGGGAACCGGAAGTCCGATGCGTGAATTCCTCCATGTGGACGATTTAGCCAAAGCTGTTCTATTCGCCATCGAACAAAAATTGCCAGAAAACCTGTACAACGTCGGAACCGGAACCGACCTTACCATCCGCCAACTTGCTGAGATGATACAACACGTCACCGGTCACACCGGCGACATCATCTGGGACTCCACCAAACCTGACGGTACCCCAAAAAAGCAATTGGATATCTCTAAGATACAAGAACTGGGGTGGAAGCCGGAGATTGAGTTGGAAGATGGTGTGAAAGAGGTGTATGAGTGGTATGTAAGAGCTGAAAGCTCAAAGCTCAAAGCTCAAAGCTCAAAGCTCAAAGCTCAAAGCTCAAAGCTCAAAGCTCAAAGCTCAAAGCTCAAAGCTCAAAGCTCAAAGCTCAAAGCTCAAAGCTCAAAGCTCAAAGCTCA
>Ga0213835_100163_pt1 | contig 81921 bp, 70 predicted proteins | sample SWPATP01_FD_160576 | JGI IMG/M metagenome (GOLD analysis project Ga0213835, IMG submission 160576) | Coastal seawater microbial communities from Marineland, Florida, United States - SWPA TP0 #1 | ecosystem: Environmental > Aquatic > Marine > Coastal | place: USA: Florida | collected 2016-08-05 | reverse complement strand
TGGTGCCGCCCCCTCCCCCTCCCCCTGCCCCAAGTCCAGCACCAGAGTCTGTGAACTATAAGCAGACCATGGCTTTTAATATTGACGAGCTCCCCATTCCCAAGCCTGCCAAGTCGATGGATCTTGATTTCAGTGAAAATCAAACCCTGGCGCTAGATCCAGAGACCCAGATGACCCAGACGATGTTGCTCAACACCGGCCCCCCTCGACCAATGCCGGCCCCTGCGCCTGCTCCGGTACCGAAAAAAAAGCATTTTGCGGCGGCTCTCAACATCTACGAACTTAAGCTGGAGGTGATGAAATATGCGAATCCCCTCCGCACGAAAATTTTGCTGTTTTCCGTCGTCCATCATCCCTTTGACCTCAGTGGCAAAGACTGGTCAATGTTGCGTACCTGTGATTTTGATGAGTTATTATCCGAAGTGCTGCGGGATGCCTCTAGTCTCAAGGCTTTGGAAATCAAACTTTCGGCGATCGCCCGGTCACTCTTTGACGCCAACGAACATCTCCAAGCCGCCGGAGCCATTGTTCAAGCCGTGACGACTTTCACCAATCCCCCCGTCCATGACCTATGACCCCCCAAGAACTCATTGCTAAATATGCGCTTGGAGAAACCCATTTCCCAGAAGCCCAACTCGATGGCGCGAACTTTTGGGGGGCAGATCTCATCGGCATTAATCTCCAGGATGCTGACCTCCACAACGCAATTTTGATTTTTGCCTATCTCAGCCGGGCCAATCTAAAACAAGCCAATTTCATTAATGCCAACCTCAGCGGCGCTAACCTCAACCAAGCCAATTTAACCTTGGCAGAACTTCATAACGCTGATCTCCATGGTGCTGTTTTAATTGGTGCTAACTTAACCAACGCCGACCTGACCCTGGCAAATTTACTCGATGCCAACCTGATGGGAGCAGATCTCCGGGGGGCAGACCTAAGCGGGGCGAATCTTTCTGGGGTCTGTTTGCGGGAAGCCAATCTTCGGGAAGAAAAGCGAGTTTATAATTCCAGTCTGCGGGGCACCATCCTCCGGAAAGCCGATCTACAGGGGGCGAACCTCCAAGGTGCCGACCTCGCCCGGGGCGAATTAAGTGGTGCCAACCTCAAGGGTGTTAATTTCCGACGGGCCGATCTCCATGAAGCCGATCTCAGTGGGGCCAACTTAGAAAACGCGATCTTGACCGAAGCGAATTTGATTGGGGCCAACCTTGTCAAAGCTAATCTCAAAAATGCGAAATTTGAGCGGGCGTTAATGGAGGATGCTGATCTTCGCCTAGCCAATCTTACCTGGGCTAATCTTCCCGGTGCCCGCCTCAATCGCGCCAAACTCAATAAAGCCAATTTGACCAATGCCCGTCTCAACCGTGCGGATCTCAGTCGCACCAACCTCTCCCAGGCCAAATTAATCGATGCTGAAATGATTGATACTTACCTTGCCCGCGCCAATCTGATGGGAGCAGATTTAACCCGGGCGAACCTGATCCGTGCTGAAATTAGCAGTACAAATCTTGCTGGGGTCATTCTGACTGGGGCGATGATGCCCGATGGCTCTGAACACCGCTAGACCAACGATTAATCTACACCAACCCATAAAAAAACCAGCCTAAGCTTCAGGGCTGGTCAGTTTGAGCTTGCTGTATGAGAGGAGAAACTCAATGTCAAGACGGCGCATGGTACTTTGCCGACAGATCCACTGGAATGGAAATCTGTAAAATCTTGGAGTGAGCTTTGTTAAAAATTGTAACAAGCACCGTCGATCTTTGCAACATTTCTTTACAGATGGCGTAATTTTTTGTCCAGGCCTTGATTTCAGATCTGGCGATCGCCAGCAAGATTAATCACGGAGAAATCGATTCTCTTAAAGATGAGTTGTTGTATTTTTGATGTGAGAACAGATATGTAAGCCCTAGAAAATAAGTAATTATACCCAATTATTTTATCTAAACTTTTCTTTCTTTGGCGATCGCCTTTGGTTTTTCAGTTGATAGGATAAAATTCCATTCTTCAAGGCGTTCTGTGTTTGGAATTGTCTTTGGGAATGAACAGATAAAACAACATCAAATCTTAAATAATTGTTTATTGTTTGCCAGATCAATAGACATTACAGAATTAATCAGCAGGAACAAATGAGTATGAGGCATTATTGCGACGAGTGGATTCAAGAGTGGTGTGATGGCAATGGCTGGACAGATCCAACGTTAGTCAGTACCAATTTTTATTGGGCTTTTCCGCCAAATGGCGTGATGCCCGAACCCATTCCTGGAGAAATTCTCCGCCTCATTAAATCGGAAAAAGGTTTTACCCAAGATGAAAAACGTTGGTTGGCTTTTGCCGCCGGGGTGACCTTAGTTTCAGGTATTTTTACTTATTATTGGCATTGCCCTTTACCGTTGGTGATGGCCTTTGCCTTTAGTGCTGTCACAGCGGCACGTTTGGAGGTTGAAATTCCGGCAACGGCTTAGGAAAAAAAAGAGTCATTTCTCTTGAATCGGTATTTGTCACCCAATAGCCTACGGTAAGCAATATCAAAAATTCATCAATAAGTTTGCAAAAAAGTCCAGGAGAAGCAACCCTAGGATCGAGCATCCTTTGCGATAATAGGGAAGCATTTTTTACCCTTAAAACGTGTTGGCTAACAGAGATCTCCTCCACCATTTTTTGACGTATTTTACTGAGGTCAAGCATTGGGCCTTGGAGGCAAGGTTGTTGCGATGGTTGACTTTGTTGTGGCTTGGGCTTGGATTAGTCACCCTCTTTTCCGCCTCTTATCCGGTGGCAGCTGTTGATTATGGTGATGGTTGGTACTATGTCAAGCGGCAAATCGTTTGGGCGATCGCCGGTTTGATCTGTGCTGGGGCGATCGCCCGCGTCCCCCTGAAAAAAATTCGCCTGATTTCGTTTGGCGGCCTGATCATTTCCTTTGGATTGATCCTGCTGACGATTGTCGGTTTTGGTCGGGGCAGTGAAGAATGGGGCGCTTCCCGTTGGATTGGGATTGCCGGATTTGCCCTACAACCCTCGGAGTTTGCAAAGCCTTTTTTGGTCTTAGAAGCCGCTAATGTCTTTAGTCGTTGGCGTCAGTTAAAAATTTGGCACCGAGCTGTTTGGTTGAGCTTATTTGCTGGGATTTTATTGGCAATTTTGAAGCAACCCAACCTAAGTACCACCGCCCTTTGTGGTATGACGATCTGGTTTATTGCCTTGGCCGCAGGTATTCCTTGGCTATTGCTGGGGGGAGCCGCTGGTGTCGGGGGATTGGCGGCCTTAGCGAGTATTAGTGTTAATAGTTATCAACGGGAGCGATTGACGTTTTTCCTTGACCCTTTCCGCGCTGCACGGGATGAAGGTTATCAGTTGGTACAAAGTTTGCTGGCGGTTTCCTCCGGTGGTGGTTGGGGCTTAGGCTTTGGCGAATCCCAGCAAAAGTTATTCTTTCTGCCGATTCAACACACGGATTTTATTTTCGCGATTTTTGCAGAGGAATTTGGTTTAATTGGCTCTTTGGGACTATTGGGGTTACTCTTCGCCTATGCCTCTTTGGGGAGTTATGTGGCTTGGCGATCGCCTGTGCTCCGTCACCGACTGATTGCCATTGGGGCCACCTTTATTCTCATTGGTCAATCTTTGCTCAACATTGGCGTGGCAACGGGAGCTTTACCGACGACGGGTTTACCCTTGCCCCTCTTTAGCTATGGTGGCAGTTCAATTATTTCTAGTTTGATGCTGACGGGACTTTTGGTGCGGATCGCCAGGGAAAACGGCGAAGCAACAGTCATTTCCCTCGCAGAACGACGGCAGCAGCGACAAGAAAATCCAACATAAACGCTCAACATTGAACGAACCAATCAGGAGTCAGACAATTTCTGTTCCAGGGCTTCTAGCTGCTCTCGGCGTACCTCTAGTTCGAGTTGACGACGGGTAAAGTCTTGGCTTTGGGCCGTCATTTCTTGCCGCCAAGTTTCTATTTTTTTTTGTTCTTGCTGGACAAACTCCGGGGTGATTTTGCCTGGGACAAAATAATGGTGCACCACATTCAAGAGCCAGTCCGTCGCGTCTTGGATGCTGGCCAATTGTCGCTGTTTATCAAGTTGAATTAAAACCAGTGCCCCCACAGCAAATTCCGTTTGGGAATAAACCATGGAGGGGCGATCGCCTTGGTCATGGATGAGCCAACTCCCGTCAGGCTGCTCTTGCGCCACAAACACAAGTTGAAGCTGAGTCGATTGGGGATGACGTTGAATTTGAGCAAGGTGACGCATCACAGGTAAAGGAAACGCATTACTGAAGTCGTTGTAAACGTTCCGTCAAAATAGATTGTTGTGCTTCAGCTTCGGTAAGGGCAGACCGGGCACCTTCGATCACCTCTGCTGGAGCTTTATTGACAAAGCCAGGGTTATTCAAACGTCCACTGAGGGATTGAATTTCCTTATTCACTTTTACGAGATTCTTCTCTAATTTTGACCGCAGTGCAGGAATATCGACAAGGCCTTCGAGGGGAATTAAGACCTGGATTGTCCCCACGACTCCGGCGATCGCCTGTTTGAGGGAATTATCGACGGTATTGGTCAATTTTAAAGTTTCCACCTTAGCTAATTTAAGAATATAGGCTTCCCCTTTCGCCAAGGTGTTGAGTTCCGTTTCCGTTTCACTTTGGAGGATCACGGTGACCGTTGCTCCTGGTTTAATGCCCGCTTCGGCACGGAGATTGCGGATCGTGCGAATTGCCTCAATTAATAGGGCAAATTCATCCTCTAGGGAGGTATCGACTAACTGGTCATTTTCGGCGGGGAAAAGCTGCGTCGCAAGGAATGTTTGGCCGTCCGCTTGGGTGAGGGTCTGCCAAATTTCCTCGGTGATGTGGGGCATAAAGGGATGGAGTAATTTCAGAATGTCCTCTAAGACCCACGCCAAAATCTGTTGAGCAACGGTACGGGAAGCTTGATCTTGCGCTTCCTTGGCATAGAGACGGGGTTTGACCAGTTCGATATACCAGTCGCAGAAATCGCCCCAGATAAATTCGTAGAGGGCTTTGGCGGCTTCCCCTAAGCCATACCCTTCGAGGTTTTTGTGGGTGTCGGCAATCACTTGGTGCAGACGGGAGAGAATCCAGCGATCGCCTAACTCTAGATCCGCCATCGCAGGACGACCCAAATCGGTGGGGGTTTTCCCATCGAGGTTCATCATCACAAACCGCGCCGCATTCCAAAGCTTATTGGCAAAATTCCGGGAGGCTTCTACAGACTGGGATTCATCGGTTTTGCGGTCGTATTGCAAACTGATATCCTGACCTGCCCCAGCGACCTCACGGATCAGGGTATAACGCAACGCATCCGTGCCATAGCGATCGCACATCAGCAGGGGATCAATGCCATTATTGGCAGATTTCGACATTTTTTTGCCATTTTCGTCTCGGACTAGCCCGTGAATGTAAACATCCTTAAAGGGAATTTTTCCGGTGAAATGGCTGGACATCATCGTCATCCGCGCCACCCAGAAAAAGATAATGTCAAACCCCGTCACCAGCACGCTATTGGGGAAATATTTCTGGAAATCTTCGCTATTGTCGGGCCAACCCAAGGTCGAGAAGGGCCATAAGCCAGAGGAAAACCATGTATCCAACACATCGGGATCCTGTTCTAGCTGACAATCTGCGCCATAGGCGGCGATCGCCTTTTGTTTTGCTTCCGCCTCATCATGGGCAACGATAAAGGGCGTGTGATCCTGAATTTCGCCATTGGTTTCACTAACCACATACCACGCCGGAATCTGATGTCCCCACCACAACTGCCGCGAAATACACCAATCATTCAACTTCACTAACCAATCCCGATACACCTTGCGCCACCGTTCCGGCACATAGTTCGGTTGATTTTCTTCGTCTAAAAAGGCGAGGGTTTTCTGCGCCAGCGGGTCAATTTTGACAAACCACTGGGTGGAAAGGAGTGGCTCTACCGGAACCTTCCCGCGATCGCTGTGGGGGACGCTGTGGCGATAGTCTTCCGTTTTGACCAGTACGCCATCCTCTTTTAATTTGGCAACGAGATTTTTCCGCGCCTCAAAGCGATCTTGCCCTGCAAACATCCCCGCATTTTCATTTAACGTGCCATCGCGGTTCATGATGTTAATAAATTCGAGGTTGTGGCGTTTCCCCATCTCAAAATCATTCGGATCATGGGCGGGCGTAACCTTCACACAACCTGTCCCAAATTCAGGGTCTACGTGCTCATCGGCAAACACCGGAATTTCCCGCCCGACAATTGGCAAGGTTAACGTTTTTCCAATTAAATTTTTATAGCGTTCATCATTGGGATTCACCGCAACGCCCGTATCACCGAGCATCGTTTCTGGGCGAGTCGTTGCCACTTCCACATAGCCACTGCCATCGCTCAATGGATAGCGGAAATGCCACAGATGCCCGTCTATTTCTTTGTTTTCTACTTCGAGATCGGAGACGGCGGATTGGGATTCGGGACACCAGTTGACTAAATAATTGCCGCGATAAATTAAACCTTCTTCGTAGAGGGTAATAAAGGCTTTTTTAACGGCTTCGCAGAGATTTTCGTCAAGGGTAAAACGCTCCCGCGTCCAGTCGGCGGAGAGTCCGAGGCGTTTGAGTTGGTTGATAATTGCGCCACCGGATTCGGCTTTCCACTCCCATGCTTTTTCGAGGAATTTTTCGCGACCGAGATCGTAACGGGTTTTGCCTTCGGCTTTAATTTGTTTTTCGACGAGGGTTTGGACAGCGATGCTGGCATGGTCTGTGCCGGGGAGACAGAGAACATTTTCCCCCTTCATGCGGTGATAACGAACGACAGTATCGATCAGGGAGGTATTGAAAGCGTGGCCCATGTGCAACTTGCCCGTGACGTTGGGGGGCGGAATCACGATGCAAAAGGGATCGCCTTTTTTCTGGGGGTCGGCCCGAAACACTGACCGTTCAAACCAAGTCTGTTGCCACTTATTCTCGGTGTTGTGGGGATCGTACTGACTGGGAAGATTGGGGATATCGGTAGTCATTGGGCCGTCTTGGAGAAATAAAAAAACTTGAGAGCTGCTTCATTGTAAATCGATCTTCGCCCTAGATTGTGCCATGCTGGGTTAGTTCTCCCCAAATTTGTTTGGGGACGGCGATCGCCTAGGATGTTAATCGGCAAATTTGGCGCGACACCGAAACACGGAACAATGTGCTAGAAGGAAGATGAGTTCGCACTATATCTGAACAAGATGGCAAAGAAAGAATATTTTTTATATGGTGGTTTGTTCCTGGCTGGGGCAATTTTGACGCCAGCGGCAGTTGGTTTATTCGGTCAAGGCGATCGCCCCGCTGAAACAACGGAAACAGCCGCTAATGAAACCTTTGGCAATGGCGACTCCGAGCCAAGTTTTATGGCCGACGAACCCACTACGGCCACCTTTGCCGAAAACGACAGCCGCGAACAGATCCTCAAAGATTACGAAACGGTCTCCCCCGAAGCACTCCGCAACATTCCGACGGCGATTCCCCAGTACGCCACCAACCAGCCTTCCGTGCCGCCCTATCCCAACTATTGGGCGAATATCAGAATTCCAAACTTCGCCAGTCCGCCCCTCAACCCCAATCCCAGTGCGGGTCAACCCAGTGGGCAAACAGCAGGCGATCGCCCCCCTAACAATGTCGCCAGCGTACCGACCCTCGATTCGCAAACACCCCCAGACGCTTTTCAGCCTGACCCAGCAACGTCCGCCCAGGAGAATCCTAATTTCCAGGGCCAAGACACGATCCAAGCCCCAAGCTCTGTCAATCTCCGGGATTTTGTGAACTCCGCTCCGGCCCGGGAGCTTACGCCGCCCTAGCTTGCAGAAAATCACGCACAATTTGCAAGATTTGCGCGGAACTGGTGCCATCCCCAAAGGGATTTACCGCATTGGCCATTTGCTCATACTTTTCCCGGTTTGTGAGCAAGAGTTGGGTCGCTTGGAAAATATTGTCCTGGGCGGTACCAATTAATTGGGCCGTACCGGCGGCGATCGCCTCTGGCCGTTCGGTATTTTCTCGCAAAACTAACACCGGCTTACCCAAGCTCGGTGCTTCCTCCTGGAGCCCCCCGGAATCCGTGAGTACCAGATAACTCCGTTGCATCGCCCCGACTAACTGCGGGTAATCTAGAGGTTCGGTGAGAAAAATTTGGGGATGTTGGCCTAGGATTTGCTGAATTGGCTCCCGAACCGTGGGGTTGCGGTGCATCGGTAATAAAATCGCCACATCTGGAAACGCCGTAACAATCTTATGTAACCCCTGCAAAATGTCCTGGAGCGGTTCACCCCAATTTTCCCGGCGGTGCACCGTCGAAAGAATCACCCGTTGCCGCTCCCAATCTAAACCGGGAATCTCACAGGGGGGATTTGCCGCTGCGACGGCTAAAAGGGCATCAATCACCGTATTCCCTGTGCAATAGGTGCCCCCTAAAATGTCCGCTTTTTTCAGGTTGGCGATCGCCTGGGGAGTCGGTGCAAAATGTAACTGGGCAATCTGAGAAATTAGGCGTCGGTTGGCTTCCTCTGGGAAAGGATTCATTAAATTATCCGTTCGTAAGCCCGCTTCCACATGGCCCACAGGAATCTGCTGATAAAACGCCGCTAAAGCTGCCGCAAACGCTGTTGTTGTGTCCCCTTGCACCAGCACCATATCCGGGGATAACTTTTGGTAAATCGCCTGTAAACCCGCCAAGCTCCGGCAGGTAATGTCCGATAAGGTTTGTCCCGGTTGCATAATTTCGAGATCATCATCGGCCCGTAGATCAAACCACTGCATCACCTGATCAACCATTTCCCGGTGCTGCCCCGTCAAAATCACATGGGTTTTAAAATCAGACTGCTGGCGAAATTGCCGGATCACAGGCGCGAGCTTAATCGCTTCCGGGCGGGTACCAAGAGTGATACAAACTGAGGGCATAAAACACTCACCAAAAGATCTTATCTATTCTACAGATTCCCTTGCCGGTCACGAAAAAACCCGGCAAATTACCGGGTAGATACAAGCATCTTTTTTTAGATCACTATGAACTTTGGAAAACTCTAATCAACGAGGCAGTGTACAGGTGTGCCTCTAACTAACTTCACAGGTTAAAGGGCAGGCTGCAAAAATAGAATCCGATGCGACCTCTGCATTTCCATGGAGCCAAGTTAACCAAGTCACCTCTTGCGGGTGAACTCCCTTGGCGGTTAGCATTGCCGCTGCGACCAAAATGCCCATCAAGGTGCCGCCAATAATCGTCCCGGCAACAACGAGCACTGCACTAACCGGCAAAATAGACTGGAGCACAATGGCCATGAGCGAACCAATAGTCATCATTAAAACAACGATTGGAAAACCGACAACCAAAAGGCAAACCAGTAGCGTAAAACTCCAGATCAAAAAGCTTTTTAATAGTACAGATAGGTAAGCTGAATCCCAACTGCGCGTCGATGAGTAGTCCATAATCTGTCCCCTCCCAGGGATATGTTTAGTTGTCAAAAAACTTAAATGGAAGCATCAATATTTCTGGGTGTTGATGCCCTTCGATAGTAAATAGTATAAACAGGAATTAGGTGAAAATGAGAATCCCTTTACATAAATTAATTTCTAAAGCTTTTTTTTATGGTAGAAATTCAAGGGAAAATATCGAAACTACTGATTATTCAAGTCTTTTGCTCCCTCTAGGTCATTAGAAATAGTTATTTATACTCAGGTAATAAAAAGCCGTTTCTGGACTGCTATTAAACGCTTTTTTGTCGTCAAAACTTTGCCTTGGCACCTGAGATTCTGTTACATTAATTCACATCAAGTTATGGGTATTTATGCTCGGTTTAAAAGAGATTGTTTGCCCCTTGGGGACTGCCTCAGAAAACATTAGAAATGTTGTGGCAAAAGATCCCTAGATAGAGCTGGAGATTATGTTGGTAGCAAATCGTTAAAGATGAAGGGCGCGATCTTTGATTTTTGGGTCAGGATAAAGGCGATCGCCTACAGCATTTCCCCTTTAGCAGAGCGAAGATTTCAAGTTACCATAGGGAAAGTCAGCCAATAAATTTAGGCAAAATTCCCCGGTTAAACCCACACAACACCAGGGTGTCCCCTCATTTTCAGTCCCCTCCATTGCGGAAAGATACCTATGAGTGATTCCATGCCTCCGAACCGTTCTGCGGGCTCCCGTCCTCCCGTTCCCCCTGCCAGCGAGGCAACCCAAATTATCTCTGCACGGCCCCAACCTGCTGTTTCGGCGGATGAAACACAAATTGTGATGCCCCAACAGCGACGTCCCCAGCCCACGGCCCAACCCCAACAACGTCGCCCGGCCTCTCCACCTCCGCCACCGCCGCTGCAACGGATGCCGCCCCCACCGCCTTTACCTACGCCACCTCGACAATATTTAGGGGCTAATGCCGAACGAATTCCCCAACGGGGGCCAGGGCAACCGAGTTTAAAGGAACTGGTCACCAGGGCTCACAAAGAAGGATTTTCCGATGTGCACCTTGGGGTCGGGGAAGTGCCTCGGTATCGTGATCGGGGGGAAATGGTGATCACTGAATACCCTGTGACTGACCAAGATACGTTTTATGCTTGGCTGCATGAAGTGCTTAAACCACAGGAAATCCAACGCTTTAAGGACAGTCTCGATTTTGATGGCGCAACCCAATACGAATTCGCCCGGGTGCGGATCAATATTTTTGATTCTCTAAATGGCCCCTCGTTGGTCTTGCGTTTGATTCCGCTCAAAATCTTGACCATGGAGCAGTTGCGCCTACCACCCATCTTTAAGAATATTTCTGATGCAGAAAAAGGCCTCGTTCTGGTTACAGGGCCAACGGGTTCGGGTAAATCCACAACCATGGCGGCAATGGTAGATTACATCAACAAAACCCACCCAAAGAATATCATCACCATTGAAGATCCGATTGAATTTGTTCACCAAAGTCGGAAATCTTTGATCAAGCACCGGGAAGTGGGGATGCACACCCTAAAGTTTGACAACGCGCTCAAAGCGGCCCTCCGGGAAGACCCAGACATTATCCTGGTTGGGGAAATGCGGGATAAAGAAACGGTTAATACGGCCCTCAAAGCAGCGCAAACGGGGCACCTTGTCATGGGAACGCTCCATACCAACAGTGCGATTAAAACTATTGAACGGATTCTTAATCTCTACAGTGCAGATGAGCAAAATGCGATGAAGGTGGCGATCGCCGAATCCTTGGTTTCTGTCATCGCCCAAGGGCTATGCCGTACCACCGATGGAAAGCGGGCTGCTTACCATGACATTTTAGTGAATACCGAAACCATGAAAGATTACATCGTCAGCGGTCAGTACGACAAAATGCTTGAACTGATGCAAAATGGTGAATTTGATGGTATGGTCACCATGAATCAGTCGTTGTTTAACCTCTACCAAGAAGGCCGGATTACAGAGGAAATCGCCCTAGAAAAATCGCCGACGCCCAACGAAATGGCGATGATGCTCCGGGGACGGATCTAGGCAGAGACCCGTTTCTTGGTAAGCTTGTAACGAATTGTAACGATCAAGAAGTTATGTCCGATTCTCATTCTCTATTTTTGGCAGTTGCTGGCCAACCCTTCCCTTTATACTTCACCCTCGTTTACGTGGTGGGCTTCGTGGCGGCGGTATCCATTGGTCTGATCGCCTTTTTTAATTCCAAGCGGCCTTCGGGTTGGGAAGATGCCAAACGCCCGGATCTGATTCCAGATTTGCAGAAAAAAGAGTCCCAGGATCAGTCTTAGTCGGTTCCGCCGCTGGGTTTAAAGTCCGGGCCAAGGATTTCTTCCATGTCTGGATGATCCTCTGGCTCTGGAGGAAAATCAAATTCGGCGATCGCCTCAATGTCAGAGGGGTCGCGGGTGATCTTGACCTGTTGGAGGCGGGGGCCATCAATACCCATCACTTGAAATTTCAGGTCTTCAAAGTGAAAGACTTCACCCGTTTCTGGGATTTTTTGCCATTGGTAGAGCAAAAAGCCACTGAGGGTTTGATAATCGTCGGTGTAGGGCAATTCAACATTTAGCAAATCATTGAGTTCTTCGAGATCAATTTGGGCATCGACCAGGAAAGTCTGTCGATCTAAAGCTTTGAAATGGAGTGGCGCATTGGGATGACTGTCGAGTTCATCGCCAATAATTTCATTAATAATATCTTTGAGGGTGACAAGCCCGGCGGTACCCCCAAATTCGTCTACTACCATGACCATCGGTTGTTTGGTGCGCTGCATTTTCGGCAAGAGGTCGGCGATCGGGGTACCCTCGGCGACGAAGGGAATAGGCTTTACCCAGCGATTAATGGCCGTATTGAGATTCATCCCCCCGGCGGCTAGGGGTTTGGCAAAATCCCGGAAGCGCACAAAACCGACAATGTCATCGATGGATTCTCCATAAACAGGATAGGCGGAGTGATTGGTCTGGCTGACTTTTTGCAACAGTTTGCCGAGGGTCGCGCCGTTGGCGATCGCATGGATTTTGGTGCGGGGCGTCATAATTTCTTCGGCAACCACATCACCAAATTCAATGACATTACTTAAAAGCTCCCGTTCCTCCGCCTCTAGGCCCATGGATTCTTGTTCGGTGGTGATAATCAGTTGGAGTTCTTCTGGTGTCAGTCGGTCATACCAAAGCCCCTGCTGAATCGGCGCAATGCCCCCAAGGCGCAACAGGAGACGGTTAGATTGATTCAAGATCCAAATAAACGGTTTAAAAATTCGGGCGATCGCCAAACTGGGAGGGGCCAACCAGCGGGCCATTTCTTCGGCATGGGAGAGAGCCAAGGATTTAGGACAGAGTTCCCCCAAGACGATCTGTAAATAAGCAATTAAGAAAAAAGCAAAAGGGATCGAAATAGAAACAGCAAAGGGTTGAATCCAGTCGTCGGGGAGAGGCAATCCCACCAAAAATTGAGCAATAACCGTCGCCATGGTATCTTCACCAATCCAGCCCAGGGCCAAACTAGAGAGGGTAATCCCCAACTGGGTCGTCGAGAGGAGGCGTTCCAAGCGGGACTGGAGGGCTTGCACCATCTTGGCCTGGAGATCCCCCTCCGCAATTAGTTGACTAATGCGCGATCGCCGCACCGAGACAATCGAAAATTCTGCGGTCACAAAAAAAGCATTAATTGCGATCAGCAACAACACAGACAATAATCGGACTAAAATTTCACCGCTCGATAACATGGAATTGTGCTATAACCCTTGCAGGCGTACTGTTTCTACCTAACGTATCACTGGAATCTGAGAAAGTTCTAGGGAAATTTCCCGGTCTGGATAGTCCTGAAGTTGGAGCGACAGGGTTTGCGTCTCATCCAGGATCACTGCCGGAATCCGGATGGTGCCAGCATACTTTTGCCGATTTGCAGGGATTTCGTTGGGGAGACCGTCCATTTGGGTACTTAACAATCGTCCCGTTTCGGTTTTAATTTCAAGGAAGTTATACAAAAAATTCACCGCTTCCTGGCCATTATTTTGCAGGTTTACTTCCATGAGCCAATCGTTACCAGAAAGTTGGCCGCTTACAATTTCTAAAGTGACATCGTCTGCACTGGTGCTGAGGGGAAAGGTTTTTTGGTCGGCGGTTTCCGCAGGTTGTTCCTCAATAAAGGCGTCCTTTTGCGGTGTTGCTGCCGGGGTGGCCTTTTGGAGTTCCTTTTCTTGGGCCTGGATCTGATCGTAAACAGACACAATAATTGATCGCTCGGACACAAATTCTAAATTTTCGGCGGGATCTGCTTCGCTATTGTCTGGCTGACGGCTACGAATCAGTTGCTGACTCGGATTTCCTTCGGGCTGCTTGACACCTTTTAGGGCTTCGTAACCCACTGTAAAGCCATAGAGGGCACTCACCGTTCCAGCACCAAACATTGCAAGCAGGAGCAAGAAAGTAAAAGCCAGGGTCGTTTGAAACTTCATGGGCGATCGCCGAGGGAACAGTTAAGGAAGAGAAGAAATTGTACTATGATAGCCTGTGGGCAAAATCGCCCCAACAAATTTGCCAGGGTTGGCCGAGCGGTTTAGGCAACGAACTCATAATTCGTCCCAGGCAGGTTCAACTCCTGCACCCTGGACTTTCAGATAAGTTTTCGAGCTTCAAATTTGCAAATTTAAGGTTGCGAAAAAAACGCCCCAAAGGCGATCACCTTTCGTTTGGGAGCATTGCCGCTTGGGTGAATGTTATTGCGCCCTAATAACCCATGTTGTAGTCGAAAGCAGCTTCCGTTTGCAGGGAAGAGTTAAACGGATTCGGCAAATCTTGGGTACGCAGCACCGGGTCACTGCCTACCTGTTGCAACAAAATATCCCGGTAAAGAATATCGATTTTCTTGATATCTCGTTTCGCCCGTTGTTCAGGATAGCCTGCCCCATTCAAGCCAAAGGGGGAAACACCAAAATAATCATTGAGTACTTGGCCCGTGCTAAAGCTCGCAAAGGTATCCTGCAACTCGTAGTAGAGGGCGCGGGTAAATACATCATTTGTATGTTCTGGGTAAGTGGGGTATCTTCCCTCTAGATACGTTTGGGCGATCGCCCCTTGGCCAATTCCCTGTACCGCCGCACCTACCACAAAAACTGTGGTTAAATGATGAAACCATTTTTTCATGGCATTACATCCATAAGTCAAATCTTTACCAGCATCTTTGCTCACAAAACCCAATTGGTCAAGTTTTCTCTGTACTGAACTTCATATACAACCATGCCTGCCCTTTCTGACCTCCTGACCGCTGATCAAGCCACCCTCAGACAAACACTCCTCAATCAAATCGCCACAGATGCGTATAAAGAAGGCGACTTCACCCTCTCTTCCGGACAAAAAAGCACCTACTATATCAACGGTAAATTGGTCACCCTCACCCCAATGGGAGCGCTCCTCATCGGTCGTCTGATCCTTGCTCAGCTCGATCAAGACGTTGCCGCCGTCGCTGGTTTAACCCTAGGGGCTGACCCGATTGTTAGCGCCGTCAGTGTTGTGTCAGCCTACGAAAATTGTCCCATTCCGGCTCTGATTATTCGCAAAAAAGCAAAGGGCCACGGCACCCAAGCCTATATCGAAGGGCCATCCCTTACCCCAGGCGCGAAAGTGGTTGTCCTTGAAGATGTTGTGACCACTGGACAGTCCGCCGCCCAAGCCGTTGAGCGTCTCCGGGATGCCGGTTACCAAGTAGAAGAAATTATTGCCCTTGTTGACCGTCAGCAGGGAGGGGCCGAATTTTACGCTAGCCAAAATCTCAAATTTTCTAGCTTGTTTACGATCACCGAAGTACAAGCCGCCTACCGCGCTTTAAATGCTTAGTCCCAGACATTGAATCTAATCAAAGTCCTCACTCAATCTGGTGGGGACTTTTGGAATTAGCCCCTGCGTAATGTTTGGTAAATGCTCCCTTGGCTAGGTTGGTGCGGCAGTGCTATGACTGAGGCAAGTGGCCATGGTGGAGCTTAGGATAATGGCGAATCGCTACCCGACACAGATCAACGCCCTTTGGATAGCTTTTCTTTTGGGAACCTTGTTTCATACGGACTTGGGATTGATGCCTCTGTTCCATGACCAGGCGGTGGAGCATTCCCATGCTGGAGGCAACCTAGATCTCGTTTTCGGGTTTATGCTTTTTTTCTTCGCCATCCCCATGGTGTTGATCATTTTGACGACTTTCACCAACAGTAAAGGGTTTCGGCGACTACATTTTTTGGTGACTTCATTATATTCAGTGCTAAATGTGGGCCATTTGATCGCAGACATTGTGGTGCAAGCTCCCTGGTATCAGCTTGTGTTGATGACGTTACTCCTGGGGATTGGTATTTTGCTGAATTTGGTGTCGTACCAGTGGCTCCAAAAACGTTACCATCGGATCAGAAAAACAATTCCTGCCGCCTAGGGTTTTTGTATTATGAGCGGCGATTGTGCAGTGTAATCAATGAAAATTTTATGTATTCACGGCCTCAGCCGGACGCCCTTTTCTCTCCTGGGGTTAGCTCAATATTTGGAGCGCCATGGTTGGGCAACGGAGCAGTTTGGCTATTTTGCGGCTACGGAAAGTTTTGAGCAGATTGTGGTACGGCTCCGCCAAAAAATTCAGACGATCGCCAAAACCGGAAAATACAGTATCGTGGCCCATTCCTTAGGGGGAGTCCTGACGCGGGCTGCCCTCACTTGCCCGAAAACTCCAGACCCAGAACATGTGGTGATGTTAGGCACCCCGAACCAACCACCTCGTTTAGCGGCTTGGGCTTGGCAATTGCCTCCTTTTCGCTGGTGGACAGGCCAATGTGGGTTTAATTTAACAGATCCGGCTTTTTACAAGGCTCTCCCCAATTTAGATGCACCCTACACGGTAATTGCTGGCGTCGGTGGCCCCAGGGGGAGCTTAAGTCCATTTGGCGAAGAATTTAATGATGGCATTGTTGCCCTAGAAGAAACACGCCTTTCTCCAGCAGATCCTGTGATCCAATTACCGGTACTGCACACTTTTATGATGAATCACTTGCCCCTCCAACAGACTGTCCGCGACATTTTGCGCCCCCACTCTCCCGCGTCTTAGTAAAGGTCATAAAAAAAGACGCACTCCGGTGCGCCTCAAAAGATCAACAGCAAATTTTTTAACTCAACGTTTAGAAATTACTAAATCCCTATTGGAATGCCGTTGTGATCCGTTTCATTGCTTCGAGCACATTTTCACGGCTATTGAAAGCAGAGATACGGAAATAGCCTTCCCCAGCGGCCCCAAAACCAGATCCTGGGGTGCCGACCACATTGCAGTTAATCAAGAGCTTGTCAAAAAAGTCCCAACTCGATAAACCAGCAGGGGTTTTAACCCAGACATAGGGCGCATTCACGCCGCCATAGACATCAAAACCAACCGCTTGGAGTTCCCGGCGAATAATGGCCGCATTTTCCAAGTAAAAATCGATCAGTGTTTTGATTTGGGCTTGACCCGCTTCAGAATAAACGGCCTCTGCTCCCCGTTGGACGATGTAAGAAACGCCGTTAAATTTGGTGGACTGACGGCGGTTCCAGAGGCTCCAGAGTTGCACGGCTTGGCCATTGCTCGCAGTAACAGTCAGATTTTTCGGCACAACGGTAAAGGCACACCGAGTCCCCGTAAAGCCTGCATTTTTAGAGAAAGAACGGAATTCGATGGCGCAATCCTTCGCTCCTTCTAGTTCGTAGATCGAGTGGGGTAGGCTTTCGTCGGTAATGAACGCTTCATAGGCAGCGTCAAAGAAAATAATTGAACCATTGGTCTTGGCATAATCCACCCAAGCTTGGAGCTGTTCTTTCGTCGCCGTTGCCCCGGTGGGATTATTGGGAAAACAGAGATAGATCAGATCGACTTTTTCTGTGGGGATTTGGGCGACAAAGTCATTGTCAGCGGTGATGGGGATGTAAGTCAGGCCACCATATTTACCAGACTCGTCGGCTTCTCCGGTATGTCCTGCCATCACGTTGGTATCAACGTAAACGGGGTAAACAGGGTCAGTGACGGCGATGGTATTGTCTTTGCCAAAGATATCAAGGATGTTCCCGGTATCGCATTTGGCACCATCAGACACAAAAATTTCAGAGGCGTCAATGTCGCAACCGCGGGCCTGGAAGTCGTGGGCGGCAATTTTTTCCCGTAGCCAAGCATAGCCTTGTTCAGGGCCATACCCTTTAAAGTTGGCGCGATCGCCCATGTCGTCAATGGCCTTTGCCATCGCTTCTCGACAGGCAGCGGGTAATGGTTCGGTGACATCACCAATCCCTAATTTGATAATGGGCGCATTGGGGTTTTCTGCTAGAAACCCATTCACTCGCCGGGCAATTTCGGGAAAGAGATAACCTGCTTTAAGTTTGAGGTAATTTTCGTTAATTCTAACCATAGAAAAATCAGGGGCAAAAGACCGTAAGACAGCTTAACCTATCATCCCATGCCCCAGGGAAGCCGCTAGATCTTTTTGGGGTGAAGAGGCCGGAAAAATTATCCATCGCTACTCACCTGACCAATCCATCGCACCGGGTTACAAAAATCGAAACGCCATCCCATCACGGCACAAATTCTGCAACTCTGGGAATAGATCTTGATCCAAAGGCGATCGCCACCTCGGTTTCCTGGACTAACAAGGACATTCTTTTATTTTTGAGAAGGATTATCAACCGTTAATTTTTAGGTGAAATCCCTGGCTTGCCAAAATACTTCTACGTTCTTCATTTCTGGCCTAAATGCCCTTATTTTTGCTGAGATTATCTTTTTCCTAAAGGTATACAAAGCGCCTTTTTTTGAATAAACTGGACTTATTGGTCAAAAAAATATTCTTTTTCAATCTTTTAAACGGTAGTGATCATCACAAGGGATACTGCCACCATGGGCAAAAAAGTCTATCCCTAGGTGGAGTTAACCCCACCGAACTTGATCTTATTCGCGCGAGAAGATACACTATAAGAAGTGAAAAGTCTTAATTTATGGGCATCTCCCTGTACCTCTACTGCAATAGAGGTCTCATTTTTGAGAGATGTCTTCCCCGCAAGGGCCACCCTTATCGCATTGAATAACATATTGCAACGACACTATATTTCTAATTGAGTCTGTCGATATTCCAAGTTCGGTAATCCCGCATCTTTTCCCCTTTTCAAGCTCTTGGTCAATCAAGGAGAATTAAGTATAGAACGCCGATGAATTCCCCATCCCTGAGATTTTAATGAATCGTTGAACCTTTTTCGATTGTTGCCCGTCTAAAGTAGTGAGCGCTCAATTAAAAGTTATAAAGCGTAAGAAAGTTAAAGGGTATGTCGTTTATTTTTTAGAAAAATTCTTTGTGTTCTAGATTGTGACCTACATGATGATTGTTTTGTAAAGTATCTGCCCCCCTGGGCCGCACCATATAGTTCTTCGTTCTTTAGATTTAAGGAGTTAAAGCGTAAATGCCTAAAGTAAATCTTCAACAAGCCCCCAATAACGGCAAAAGTTCTGCGGATATGGTGCGTACCTATCTCCGGGAAATCGGTCGGGTGCCCTTGTTAACCCACGAAGAAGAAATTGTCTATGGGAAACAGGTTCAGCGCCTGATGGCCCTCCAGGAAAAACGCCAAACCCTAGAAGAATCCCTTGATCGCGAAGCAACCCGTGAAGAATGGGCCGAGGCCGCTCAACTGACACCGAAGCAACTCCAACGGGATCTCCAAATCGGGGAACGGGCAAAGCGCAAGATGATTGAAGCAAATCTCCGGCTTGTGGTGGCGATCGCCAAGAAATATCAAAAGCGCAACCTAGAATTCTTAGATTTGATCCAAGAAGGCAGCCTTGGTTTAGAACGGGGTGTCGAGAAGTTTGACCCCACAAAAGGGTATAAGTTCTCCACCTATGCCTACTGGTGGATTCGCCAGGCGATCACCCGGGCGATCGCCCAACAGGGTCGCACGATTCGACTCCCGATCCACATTACCGAAAAGCTCAACAAAATTAAGAAAACCCAGCGGCAACTGGCCCAAGACCTAGGCCGGGCGGCCACCATCGCTGAAATCGCCGAAGCCCTCGAATTAGAGCCGGCCCAAATCCGTGAATATTTCCGTGTTTCCCGGCACCCAATCTCCCTCGATGTCCGGGTTGGCGATAATCAAGATACCGAGTTAATGGACTTACTCGAAGACAGCGGCGAATCCCCCGACAACAACGTCACCTATGAGTTGCTCAAACAGGATTTGCGCGACCTGATCGCGGATTTGACCCCCCAGCAACAGGAAGTGATTATTCTGCGCTTTGGCCTGAACGATGGCAAAGAACTATCCCTGGCAAAAATTGGCAAACGCATGAACCTCAGTCGGGAACGGGTACGCCAGCTAGAACGCCAGGCTTTGAATCATCTGCGGCGCCGGCGATCGCAAATTCGTGAATATCTGGTTGCCAGCTAAATTTTTCAACTTTTCACCATGACTTAGGCATTCTGAGATGGGGCATTCTCCCCATCTTTTTTTTGTCCATCTGGACGGCTAATAAAAAAGATTTTTAATATTGTTGACTTAATTTATCAACTAAGAGTATTCTAAAGATGGTGTTTTTCTCTCAAGGATGTACAGGGTGGGTGGTCCCACCTTTTTTATTGCCAAAAATGCCAGCACACAGCACTGACAGGTACGCTTGCAAAGGCAATAGATGATTTTCTAGGCAACAATAGACAAAGATTCGAGGGCAATGCAGGGGGTATAACAAGAACCCTGCCAGCGGCGATCACCTCCCACTTGAATAACTTGTTTGAGGGCTTCATAAACGTTGCCAGTGACCATCGTATCCTTAATCCGTCCGGTGATTTGCCCTTGTCGTACCTGGTAGCCCAGGTCAATATTGACGGAAAAATCTCCCGAAAGGTCTGCGTCTCCTCCCAGGATTTGATCGACGACAATTGCCGTATCTAATTGCGAAATAATTGTGTTAAGATTGCCTGCGCCAGGGGCAACAATCAAATTAACGAGCTCTGGGGTTGGATAGCGCCCGAGACTGGCCCGAAATCCGTTGCCCGTCGGTCGCATCCCAAGGCTTCGACTTGTTTGGCGATCGCCGTAGATGTCTTGGGCAGAACCTTCCCGCACCAGGGACAAAGAGCGAGTCAGGGTACCTTCGTCATCAAAGTGGCAAATGTAAGGTTTGGCGGTGGGGTCTTGGTAGAGGCTGATCTGGGATGAGGCGACCCGTTGGCCGAGGGCTTGGCTCCAAGGAGAAGACTTTTCGAGGATATTTTTCCCATTGAGGGCGGCGGCAACCGTTGACCACAGCAGGGGCGCAGCATTACTGGTGAAAATTACTGGTATTTTGCCTGTGGTGGCCGGACTATTTTGCTTCGCCCAGTGGAGACGCTCCAGAATCCTGTGTACCGTTGCCTCTGGATCGAGGGAATCCTGGGTAATATCCCCATCATAAATGCCCAAAAAGTCATCCCCCCGCACCCACTCCACCTCTAGGCCATAGCTGAGGGAAATATCGGCGGCAGTGCAATAGAGACCTTCGGAATTGACCAGGAGCGTATGGCTCGATTCGCAGTCGAATACACCGCTACAGAGAATATCGGGATAGTGATCGCGCAGTTGAGCGATCGCCACTTTACCTTTCTCGACTAGAGTTTCCACGGCCATGGCAGTGCCAATGGGAGGATTGATATCACGGCGCGGCTCACAGACTTCTAGGGGCGTCGGTTCCTGGAGTTGGCTCAAGGCGATCGCCTTTTCTACTAATAGTTGTGGTGCGACATGGCCATAGGCCACCGCGAGCCCAGGCCGCCCTTGGTACCAAAGCCGCAGTGCCGTACCGATGGATTCAGCCGTTTCTAATTGTTTGAGACGATTCGCCTCAAAGGTGACGGGGTGGGAAACGGAACTTCCCTGGTAAACTTCCGCAAACTCGGCTCCCCCCTGATGTGCCAAATCCAGGAGCTGCTGGGCAAAATCGCTCATAAAATTTTCCTACCGATACCCTACAAACTGTAAATAACGCCACTTAGCGGAAACTTTCGATTCAATCCTAATGTCCCTAAAAGACTTTCGCCTCAGGCAAAATGAGCATCGCATCCCCAAAGGAATAGAAACGATATTCCTGGGCGATCGCCGCCTGGTAAACGTCGAGCAATCTTTCGCGCCCGATCAACGCACTAACTAGCATCAGCAAGCTCGATTTTGGTAAATGGAAATTCGTGATCAGCCCATCCACCACCTGCCATTCGTAACCCGGATAGATAAATAAATTGGTTTGTCCCTGGAAAGACTGTAATTCCCCAGGAGAAGCGGCGGCCATTCCCTCTAGCGATCGCACAACCGTTGTCCCGACCGCAATGACCCGACCGCCCTTTGCTTTCGTTTCCCGGATTTTTTTCACTGTTTCCTCCGGCACGTCAATCCACTCATAGTGCATATCATGGGCGGTGATATCTTCTACTTCCACCGGGCGGAATGTGCCAACCCCCACATGGAGGGTCACAAAAGTTTTTTCTACACCCTTTTGTTCTAACGCCTCAAACACTTCTGGCGTAAAATGTAGCCCCGCCGTCGGTGCCGCCACAGCCCCAGGAGTCTCTGCATAGATCGTTTGATACTGGTCGGGTTTCGCCTCAGAGTCCGTCACATAGGGAGGGAAAGGGATCTCCCCAAAATCGTCTAACACAGACCAAAGGGTTTGGTTTGGCCGCAACTGAAATTCAAGTAAGCGCCCCCCTGTCTCTGGGTCTCGATCAACCACCGTTGCTTTCAGGGTTTGGCTCAAATCATGGGGCGCGGTGAATAAAATTTCTGACCCTAGGGTAAAACGTTTCCCCGGTTTCACTAAAGCCAGCCAAGTATCTGCTGAACGTTCTTCCAAGAGGAGGACTTCTACCGGAGCGCCCGTTGTCTTACGGCCATGGAGCCGTGCCGGGATCACTTTCGTATTGTTCATCACCAACAAGTCATTGGGCTGTAGCCAATCAACCAGGTGGTAAAAATGCTGATGCTGGATGCTATCGACAGAATCAAGCACTAACAGACGGGAACGATCACGGGGAGTGACAGGGGTTTGGGCGATGCGTTCCGGCGGCAGGTCGTAGTCATAACTTGAGAGGCTTTGGTCTGGGTTCATAGCTCACTGAAGCGAATAAAAATCTCCGATATAATGAACACAACTTTGAGGACGGCACAGCAAAATTTTTTTATTCCAACTATACCGACACAAGTGCAATGGTTGAATCTAGCTTACATTACCCTATTTTTGGTGCTGAAATTCCCTGTCCCCATTGTCGTCAAATGATTCCAGCGTTAACTTTGACGGATAGTTATCTCTGCGATCGCCATGGTGCTTTTGAAGCAGATCCAGAAACAGAAATCTTGGTACACCTTCAATCCAGTCGCCAATGGAAGCGCTGGGAGGAAAAATGGTACCGCCAACATACCCATCCCGATGGCATTCGCTTTGAGATCCATGAAGCCCTCGATCGCCTTTACACCCAGGGGTTACGGGCTACCAAAATTACCATCGCCCAACGCTACCAAACTTTAATGCGGCGCACCCTCGATTTTAAATCGGCCCCTGGACGGGGAGACATAACCTCAACGGACTATGCGGTCACCCCTTCAGTGCCCCACCTATACGGTCTGCCTGTGTTTTTTCATGATGCTGGCGATCGCCAAGACCGCTGGCAGATTGTCAACTTCGAGCTTGAAACCGAACCCGGCTCCCCCCGGCGTTATCCCTACCATTACCTGAGCCGAGAATAATCCCCATCAAACCCTTATTTTTGACCGGATTCTAGACCCTGGGGCATCAGCTCACTCAAATCAAACTTTTTCAACTGATTGGCAAATTGGGGCAAAATTTCGAGACAAAAGGCTTCCGCTGCCTTGGAGCGATAACGGTTTGGATTGACGATCACGCTTAAAATACGCCGCACTTCCACATCTTCAATGCGCGCCCGGTGCAGCACCCCCATCCGTAGTTCTTTCTCAATGGCCGTCACTGAGACAAAGGAAGCCCCTAGACCCGACTGCACAGCATTTTTAATTGCCTCGATGGAATTAAGTTCCATTTCAATCTTGAGCCGTTTGGTATCGATATCGCAGCGGGTTAAGACCTGATCAATGACCTTGCGGATCGTCGATTGAGAATCGAGGGCAATGAATTTCAGTTTGTACAAATCATCTCGATAAATGGTTTCTGCCTTGGCGAGGGGATGACTCACGGGCAAAATCAGGGACAGTTCATCCTCGGCATAGGGCACGATTTTCAACGTATCTTGCAACTCCGAAGGAACTTCGCCGCCAATGATTGCGAGATCCACTTGACCGTTAGCCACTCCCCAGGAGGTGCGTCGCGTCGAATGTACTTGTAACTGGACTGCCACATCGGGGTATTTCTGCCGGAAGCAACCAATCATCCGGGGAATGAGGTAGGTACCCGTGGTTTGGGAGGCGCCGACAATCAGGGTGCCCCCCTGGAGATTTTGTAAATCTTCGATGGCCCGACAGGTTTCTTGGCAGAGGGTAATAATTTTTTCGCCGTAATCGAGGAGAAGATAGCCGGCTTCGGTGAGTTGGGCGCGCCGTCCACCCCGGTCGAAGAGGGGGACATTGAGCTGTTTTTCGAGGTTTTGTACCTGGAGGCTGACGGCAGGTTGGGAGACGTAGAGACTATCTGCTGCCCGTTTAAAGCTTCCTTCGGTGGAGATGGCTTTGAGGATACGGAGTTGATCCAGGGTAAATGGAATGTCAGACATATAGCCTCGGCAAAAAGGGACGACAAAGAGGGATCACGGCTGGTTTTATGATTGACAGTACCATAATAAGGGGATCGTATCTCTTTTCATGGATAATATAGCCTGTACTAATTTTAAGCAAAATACTTCGATCGACGGAATTATGACGGATTTGAGCTGGTTTTCGACAAGTCACTGGATTATGGCAGGTCTTTTGCTTGGTTTTGCGATCGCCCATAGTGGTTTGGCGGCGTTGCGTCCCTGGGGCGAACAAAAAATTGGTTCTCGCCTGTACCGGGTACTGTTTGCTTTAGTCAGTATTCCCTTCGCGACTTGTTTGATTATCTACTTTTTTAACCACCGCTATGATGGTCTGGTGTTGTGGCAAGTCCAGGGGGACGCTTGGGTGAAACCGACGGTGTGGTGGCTGTCGGCGATTTCTTTTTTCTTTTTGTATCCCTCAACCTTTAACTTGCTCGAAATTGCGGCGGTCAAGCAACCCCAGGTGCATCTCTACGAAAAGGGGATCATTCGCATTACCCGTCACCCCCAGATGGTCGGTCAGCTGATTTGGTGCGTGGCCCATACCCTCTGGATTGGAAGCTCTTTTACGTTGCTTACTTCCATTGGCTTGATGGCTCACCATATTTTCGCGGTTTGGCATGGCGATCGCCGTCTGAGATCCCGTTATGGACAGACGTTTCTGGCGGTGAAAGAACGCACCTCGATCATTCCCTTTCTGGCGATTCTCCAGGGACGTCAACAGCTTAAACTAGAAGAATTCCTCAAGCCTGCCTATGTCGGTGTTACAGCCTTTATTGCCCTGCTCTGGTGGGGACACCCCTGGTTGATGGTGATGACGGCTAAAGTGCCCTGGTAACGGAAAAAAAGATGATCCCCAGGACCGATACAGGTAAGATAAGAGACCACAGATAATATTGAGTATGTGAGCGAAAAGAACAGGCAATTATGGTTCTATCAATCACCGAAGCGGATTTTACCCAGACTGTTTTAGAAGCCAATCAACCTGTTTTGGTGAACTTTTGGGCACCCTGGTGTGGTTTGTGTCATTTGCTCCATCCCTTTTTGGTGAAGTTGCAAAAGGAATGGGAAGGACAATTTCTTTTGGTCGATGTTAATGCCGACGATAACCTAAAGCTCGCCAATACCTATCGCCTCAAAACCCTCCCGACTTTAATTTTGTTCAACGATGGCACGATCGTCGAGCGCATCGATAAGTTCCAAAACCGCGATCGCCTTAATGCCCAGCTCGAACAACTCCTCCAGGGCGTGGTGATCCCCTAAATTTTTTATGACTGCCCCCCTCATCGTCATCTGTGGTGCCACCGCGACGGGTAAATCCGGTTTGGCCCTCAAACTTGCCGAAAAACTGGACGCGGTAATTCTTAGCGCCGATTCGCGTCAAATTTACAAAGAATTCGACATCGGTACAGCGAAACCAACCCCTGCAGAGCAGCAAAGCATTCCCCATTACCTGATCGATATCTGCGAACCGACAGAAACGCTCACCTTGGCGGAATATCAAGCCCAGGCCCAAGCACTAATCGCGCAATTTCACGCCGAACAGAAACCCGTTTTACTCGTCGGCGGCACTGGCCTTTACATTAAAGCGATTACCAAAGGTTTAAAAATTCCCCGGGTTGCGCCTCAACCGGATCTGCGCCAACAATTCACCGACCTGGGCCAAGCCTATAGCTACCAACTGCTCCGGCAGGTTGACCCAGAAGTTTGTCAGAAAATTCACCCCAATGACCAAGTGCGTACCCTCCGGGCCCTAGAGGTTTTTTATGTCACTGGGGAGCCGATTAGCAGCCAACAGGGAGAAAATTCGCCGACTTATTCGATCCTCGAAATTGGTCTCGATTGCGCTCCCGACCACCTCGATCAACGGATCCGTCAACGCACCCAGCAGATGGTTGACCAAGGCTTTGTTGCTGAGGTTGAACGCTTGGGTAAAAAATACGGTTGGGATCTGCCCCTCCTGAACACCCTCGGTTATGCGGAATTTCGGGATTATGTACGCGGTCAAGGGACATTAGAAGAGGCGATCGCCAACACCGTGCTCCACACCCGCCAATTTGCCAAACGCCAACGCACTTGGTTCCGCGCCAATCCAGATATTCACTGGCTCGATAACACCGCCCCAGATCTCCTTGAGCAAGCCCTCAATCTCATTACTCAACAATAGAGATTTGAAAGATTTTCCACATAAAAAAGCACCCTTTCGCGAGAAAGAATGCTTCAACGAATTTAAGGTTGAAAAATCAGACAAACATTAAGGACGTTCTTCAATTACCTTATCGATCAGGCCATATTCCAACGCTTCCTGGGCTGACATAAAGTAATCCCGATCCGTATCCTTCTCAATTTTTTCGATGGATTGACCCGTGTGGGCCGCCATCAATTCATTGAGTTGATGCTTAATGCGGATAATTTCCTTGGCTTCAATGTCAATATCTGTCGCTTGACGACGACCTTGGATCCCACCGAGGGGTTGGTGGATCATAATCCGGGAGTGGGGCAGGGCCAGACGCTTCCCTTTCGTGCCCGCAGACAACAAAAACGCCCCCATAGAAGCCGCTAAGCCCACACAAATGGTGACTACTTCCGACTTGATGTGTTTCATCGTGTCGTAAATCGCCAGACCCGCTGTCACTGAGCCACCGGGGGAGTTGATGTAGAGATAGATCGGCTTGCTGGGATCTTCAGAATCGAGGTAAAGCATGATGGCAATAATCTGGTTTGCCAAAGCATCATTGACACCCCGACCGAGGAAAATAATCCGTTCACGGTACAAACGGTCATAGATATTGATCCAGTCAGAATAGGGCTGACCGGGCATTTGATAGGGAACTTTGGGTACACCGATGGGCATGGATTTTGTTTACCTTGATCTGAACAACGGGAAAAAATGGGGTGATTTTAAGCAATCACGAAGACTACAGAGCCGGTACGGGGGACGGCAAGTCCTTCGAACTTTCGAGCACTTTATCGATAATGCCGTATTCGAGGGCCTGCTGGGGTGTCATGTAAAACATCCGGTCAGTGTCTTTTTCGAGTTTTTCGAGGGGTTGACCTGTATATTTAGACATCATTTGCAGGATTGTCCGTTTGTTTTCGATCACTTCCTTCGCCCGAATTTGAATATCGGAGGCTTGGCCCTGGGCCCCTTGGCGTGCTTGGTGGAGAATAATCGTCGAGTGGGGCAGGCTCGCGCGGCAGCCCTTCGTACCAGCAGCAAGGATCATGGCCGCTGTCCCCATCGCTTGACCGAGACAAATGGTATGCACTGGCGGCGTGATGTAGTTGAGGGTATCGCAGATGGCAAAGGCTTCTGTTTCAAACCCAATGGAATCACCACCGTACCAAGAAGTCCCGGTGGAGTTGATGTACATATAAATCGGTTTATCGGGATCATCAAACTGTAAAAATAACAGTTGGGCGATGATCAGCTCGGTCACATCAACGCCAATTTGATCTTTATACTCATCGGGAGAGACGAGGGGAAGGCCGAGATAAACGATGCGTTCTTTTAACAGTAAGGAAGGGAGATCTGGCGGTGGCGTCCTGTAGGTGGAGCCGCCACCTCTGTAGGGTGCTTGTACAGCCTGAATCGGTGAGTTCATAGATCTTTTTAATGCGTTGGGTAACGTGTTGGCGTTACGGTTGCGGGGTGTTTTTGTCTGATTTTGTCTTAGCATCTAATTTTAACGCAAGGTTTGACGGTGGTTTAGGGCGATCGCACATGGGAAAAGTATTTTTGCTAGGAGCGGGTTTAGGGACAAAGAACTATTTAACGGTGCGAGGTTGGGAGATCCTCCAACGGGCGGAAGTGGTGATTTACGACGCCCTGGGTTCCCAAGAACTGTTGGATCTGCTGCCCCAGGACTGTTTACGGTTATTCGTCGGTAAGCGAGGCGGCCAAAAGAGTACGCCCCAAGAAGAAATTAATCGCCTTTTGGTTGAGCATGGACAATCGCCAAAACGGGTGGTGCGCCTGAAGGGGGGAGATCCGTATATTTTTGGGCGATCGCACCCAGAGATTTTGGCACTCCAAGGGGCGGGCTGTGATTTTGAAGTGATTCCTGGCATTTCATCGGCCTTCGCAGCACCTTTGCTAGCGGGAATTCCCCTTACCCACAAGGATTTGGGGCGCGGCTTTTTTGTAGGGACAGCCCATGATCTAGAGGCCTTTGATTGGACAGCCCTAGCCCAATTGGAAACTTTGGTTTTTTTGATGGGGGGACGCAATTTAGAAGACATTTGTCGGCGCTTGATGGCAGCGGGGCGATCGCCTCATTTACCAGTGGCCATTGTGCGGGCGGCGGGATTACCAGAGCAGCAGGTCTGGACGGGAACGTTACAGACCATTACGAAGCAAACGGCGACGGTTCAAAAACTTTCGCCCTGTGTGATCATTGTGGGTCAGGTAGTTAGTCTCCGGGAGGATTACATGGATCGGGCTCCATTGGGTGGCAAAACAATTCTGATTACCCGCGCTGCGTCGCAATCGAGCGAATTTACCAAACTTTTGGCAGAAACTGGCGCAAAGGTCTTGGAAATGCCCGCTTTAGAGATTCGTGAGCCCTCCACCTGGGAACCCCTCGACCAGGCGATCGCCACCCTAGAAACCTTTGATTGGCTGATTCTCACCTCGGCCAATGGCGTTGAATATTTTTTCCAGCGACTCGAAACCTTGGGCAAAGATGTCCGCGCCTTAGGCAAGCTCAAAATTGCCGTCGTCGGCAAAAAAACAGAAAAATTCTTGCGCCAGCACGGCCTCAAAGCGGACTATATTCCCCCCGATTTTATTGCAGATTCCTTAGTGGAAAATTTCCCAGATCCTCTGCAAAATCAAAAAATTCTTTTTCCCCGGGTCGAAACGGGAGGCCGAAAAATCCTGGTGCAAGAGCTCGCCCAACAGGGTGCCCAGGTGGTTGAAGTGCCCGCCTATGAATCGGGCTGTCCGCGACAAATTCCGGCGGCGGTCTGGCAAGCTCTCGAAGCACAAACCATTGATCTAGTAACCTTTGCGAGCTCTAAAACAGTGCGCAACTTTTGGCAGCTAATTCAGCAGCAGGGGGGGGATTTAGCGTTATTAAAACCGCTGAAAATTGCCTCCATTGGCCCCCAAACTTCCCAGACTTGTTTAAACCTTTTCCAGCGGGTTGATCTCGAAGCCGAGGTCTACACCCTAGAAGGCTTACGGGATGTCATTCTGGACAATTGCGTATAGTTCACAATCCCGAAGAGCGGACTTGATAGGGGATTTCTTCGATGGGGAGATTGTCTAAATTCCAGTCGGCGTAATGCAATTGGAGGCGTTTTTCGCCCGCATATTCAACGATTTTGCCGCCATATAAACGGGCATCGGTACCGATACTTTGGATTTTGATGCTGCCGTTAAAGACCGTGGCCCGGGCGAGATAAATCACCAAATCGTCGCGGGAAGGGCGATTGACCGTGGTGCTAGCGGTGAGGTGTGCTAAACCCCGTTCGTCTAATTCTTGGGCGATCGCCACCGCTGTATTACGAATGCCGCGAATCGCCACAATATTGGCCGCCACCGCCATCGTAATGTCAATTTTTTTTGTATCCGTCAGGACGGCATTGTGGGCTAAAAAATGGAAATTTTCTTCCCCTAAATCATTGCGAATGCGGCGATGGATCGGATTATGGGCGTTGTAATTTTTCAAAGTACCGACAATTGCACCACAGGCGTTGCGGGGTTCGCGCCACGGCGATTCACGGGTTTTGCCATAAACCTGTTTGCCATCCTGACGCAGTCGGCCCACATGGGTTTTGAGATCAATGGCCACGAGGGAAATGGACTGGGGATTGCCTGCGTACACACGCCGCTTTAAAGATTCATCTAGCTCGTGGGCTACGGTCACATGAGCTAAGGTTTCGCCGTCATCGGTGCCTCCGCCTGCCGGGAAAAAGGCCTCTAATTTTAATTCGCCAATTTCCGAGAGGGTGGCAAAACGGGAGGCAACGACATCTCGATAACGTTTTGTGGCTTCCCCCTGGTGAATGCGATCGCCGCAGTTGGTGTAGGCGAGGGTCGTCACCACACTGGGCAAACTCATATCGGCCCCACAAGCTTTAATATCCGTTGAATCGGAGGCAACAAATTGCAATTCATCCCGCAAAATCTGGAGGCCGCTGATCAGGGCATAGCGATCGCTGACGATTTCATTAAGGTAATTATGGTAGGCATTACGCTCCATCCCAAAACTGGCGGCGAGTTGCCAAAATTGTTTAACCCGTGCTTCGGTGGGGGCCGCATTAAAGGGTAAAGTCATAGAAGTTTATCTGGAACGTTGATGTGATGTGTTGTGGCGTCTTAGGCTTGGCGACTACGATAAGTCTACTTAACGACCCATAATTTTGGTGCAGCCCATTACTGACGCTGATCTGTGACAGTTTTTTTATTGAATGAAGCAGGGCGATCGCCTTTTTATTCTAGCGAACCACGGGTCACCCCTAATTGATTTTGGAGCTTGAGGGTTTGCCAAAGCTGTGCCCCAGAAATTTTTCCTGTGAGTAATTTTTGGTAAAGATCAACGGTTTTGGTAATCTCTGCGGGAGATTCGTCCACAAATTCAACGCGGAAGTGCTGCACTCCCAAATCTATAAAATGTTGCATATATTCTGCGCCAGTTTGGGCGGTGCCATTAAACACCGTATTCCGACAGCCCGCATCGGCAACTAAAACATGCTCAATACCCGTGCGATCGCCTAATTTCACTTCATGGCTTTCGCAGGGGCGACCACAATTCGTAAAGTCAGTGCCATCGGAGAGAAACGCGCAGAAAACACAATGCTCCATGTGAAACATCGGCATATGTTGGTGGATCGTGATTTCAAACCAGTGGGGTGGTGCTTTTTTAAGGAGTGATTCTAACTGGTGAATATTGAGGTCATAGGAGGCCGTGAGACGTTCTAGGGGAAAAGTTTGTTTAAAATAATTGGCACTAATTGGGTTGGAAATATTTAAAGAAAAATCAGCGGTAATCCGTTCGTTCTTAAAGAATTTGAGCTGATCATAATTGCGAATCAAATAGCCATCTGCTTGACTAGACAGCACTTGATTGAGAATGTACTGTTCCTTAGGTTTGGTGATTCGGGGCGGTGCCACCCAAATTTCCGGTTGCTGTTCAGTTTGTTGCGCCAGTTTAACTGCTTCACGGTAGTTAATCGGATTTTCAAATTCACAATAAATAGTTTGGATATTAGTCTTTAAAACAGCTTTTAATTGCGCTAAATTACGCACTAAAACAATAATTTGTGCTGCCTGTGGTGCTATTTTTTCGACAGTCGGCAATAAGCTTCGATAAGAGGCATTGCTATTCAGTTGCCAACGCTTCGGTTGAGCGCGTAAAGTTTCTAATTGACTGACTATTTCCCGTCGTATTCGATTTAGTTCGCTCACGGGAAGAATGGCCTCACCAAGCAGATTATTTTCTAAATGTTGGAGATAAAAAGGGGTATTCCCTAAGCGGCCAAATTGTTCCGTTAAACGTTCCGTTGTTAGGGGTTTTTTGATTGCGGTGTCGAGAAGAATTTCCGATCTGACCTGGACAATATTGCCCTGCCCATCGCGGGCGATCGCCGTCAATTTTTCACCAATTTCTCCGTGAATTTCTATCGTAATGGGCCGCTGAAACTGAATTTTTTCACTGGTAAAGGTTTGGCGCAATTTTTTATCCAGTTCTGGATCGCTGGTTTTCCAGAGGCGATCACCAACCCGCACCCTGCGCAAGTCCACATCCCGCCGCCCAAAAGTAACAATCGTATCTTTTCCCTGGGTTTCAACGGCGTAAACTCGCCCCCCTTGTTCACGATCTGCGGGTTTCCCCTGATCAAAGACCACCCCATCCCCAGCCTTTAGGGGCGCTTCTAAGTGCAAAATAACTTGTTTGTCGCGACCATCACGAATTTGCTTGATTTCACCAAGAAATACGCCTCTTTTCTTGCCAAAGCGACCATGAACAAGGCTTTGATTATCGATGCCGTCGAGCCAACCCGTGTACAACCCACGCGAAAAGGCCATTTCCAATTGATATTTTTCCTGGTCTGAAATGTCCTGCTCAATGCCCTGCACCGCCCGATCAATGGCCTGGCGATACACTTGGGTGACACTGGCCACATATTCCGGTTGTTTTAAGCGTCCTTCGATTTTTAGCGACACGACACCCGCTTTAATTAAGTCCGGCAAAACAGGTAATCCCGCCAAATCTTGGGGGCTTAGTAGGTAACGTCTGTCGCTCAGATCAAATGGCCTACCATCGACAATCATTTCGTAGGGCATCCGGCAGGCTTGGGCGCATTCTCCGCGATTGGCCGACCGTCCGCCGAGGGATTCACTGGTTAAACATTGCCCAGAATAGGCGACGCACAACGCCCCGTGGACAAACACTTCTAGCGGCATTGAGATCTTTTGTTGACCCAATTCCTGCTGGATTTTATTGATTTCCTTGATCGAACATTCCCGCGCCAATACCACCAAATCACAACCCAAGTTTTGCGCGAACTCGACCCCTGCGGCGCTGGTGACGGTCATTTGCGTCGAACCATGGATCGGAAAATCGGGCGACAATTGCCAAATTAATTGGCACAGCCCCACATCCTGGACGATCGCCGCATCGACTCCCGCCGCAATAATCGACCGCAAATATTGTTCGACTGCCGCCAATTCCGAGGTGAAAATCAGCGTATTTAACGTCACATAGCCCTTCACGCCGCGCCGATGTAAGTATGCCATCAACTCCGGCAAATCTGACTCGACAAAGTTTTGTGATCGCATCCGGGCATTAAATTTATCCAGCCCAAAATAAATCGCATCAGCCCCATTCTCCACGGCGGTGATCGCACAGTCCCAATTTCCCGCCGGAGCCAGCAGTTCAGGGGTTTTGATTAGGGTGCTAGATTCTACAGGGGTAACAGAGGGAGTAGACATAGATTTATCAAAATAGAGAGGCGATCGGGTTTGATTTTGTAAAGTTATTGCGTTATTAGCCACTCACACAATGCAGATAATTGATTATCAACAGTGAGATTTGCTGCGTTACTAAGTTCACCTGTCTGGCATTGTTCGTAAATCTCTGCCGACATACTGGTTTCTATCGCAGCCCCAATGAAAAATAAGTGGATTTTGTTCTTGAAAGAATCTCTTACTCTACTAAGAGCTGTATTTGCCGTTTTCCAATGTTCATCTGCCCCGGCTGGATCAATTCCGCCCTTTAACTCACCGATGGCAAGATACTTATTTTTATCGTTAAGGATATTAGCCAAAATAGACGAGGTTACTCCTTCAATCTTGTCATTTAGCAGCACGATATCAATATTCTTTTTGACCTGTGGAACATTAATGTTGAAAATTAGAGATCGATAAGTTGTTTTATTTTTCCATCTTAAGGCTTTCGTTCGTGCAGCCATCTCAGCTCTATAGTTTTTGTTTGAAATCCATTGCGAACGTTTTGGAAATAGTTCAAATTCAATATCATGCACCTGTAACTGGGCAACGATAAATCTGACGAATTTCTCTTCTGCGATAGAACCAACAATGTTGCGCATTTTACCACCAAGAGCATCTCCAAGTGTGAGCAAGTAACGATAGACAATCTCATCGATATACTTTTTGCCACAAGGTGCAAGAACCTCCTTAACAAAGCCTGCAAGAATTTCATTTTTGTCCATGTCATCGAGGTGAGCCTTCGCCTTGACAGATACACCCGCTGCCTCAATGAGTGTTTCTCGGATGTCATAGAGTTTGAGAATATCTTCTGCACACTTTGTATTCTTCTGAAGAGATACTTGTAGAGCTTTCGCCTTGTCGATAAATGGAATAGACTCTTTATTGCGACGAAGAGCATATTCAAGAAAACCACTTCTGCGAGCATCTTTTGTCGTCACAAGGTCACTGGAATTGTTTACAAACTGATTATTTTTCATCAATGACATCCAGAAGCTGTTCGCTAACCGCTTTAGCAACAGCTTCAGCAAGTAACGGCGGTACTGCATTACCCACTTGTCCAAACTGAGTCATCGTCACTTTACGTTTACTACTATAAGAATCAAGTCGAGTTCCGGTAAACTCCCAATCAAGGGGAAAGGTTTGCAAACAAGCCAGTTCACGAACTGTGAGCATTCGATCTTCAAAAGGATGAATAAAATCTCGATAACCACTACGGGTCACTGTAGGAGATGGCTGGTTCGGATCTAACCTGCGGTAGGTTGAACCAAATGTCTTTGTCTGTTCTGAGAGTTTACCCCCTTGTTTGACTTTACGAATTTTTTCTAGAGTGGAAGGTGCATGAGCTGTTTGTTCGTGATTTTTGATATGAACGTTTTTAATATCCATGATTCTTTATCCTATCTTTTATGGTCTGCGAAACTCTTAGTGCCATCGCTGAAGGAGGGGTTGCAGGGGGGAGAGTGCTAATTGCATCTTGAACAGTTTTGTAAGGTTTTAGCTGCTTGCCAAAAAGATCTATCTGTCTCGCTTGGTTGCTAGGCCCATGAGTTGGTTCAGGAAATTGGAATGTTTTGCCCAAACGATTACCTACGATGAATACTCTTTCTCTAAATTGCGGAACACCAAAATCAGCAGCATTTAGGACATGATACGAAACAGCATATTTATATTCTTTTCCAGCGTATTTTATAGGCTGCGATGCTTCTGTCATGATAGCCTCAAGAGCCTTTCCCTTTGACCAATTGATCATTCCTTTGACATTCTCCATAACAAAACACTTTGGCAATGCCTCCCTGACTACACGTAGAAACTCAAGTACCAGCATTCCTCTCGGATCATCCATTCCCATACGTTTACCTGCTAGGCTGAAACTTTGGCAAGGGGGGCCACCAATAACTAGGTCAATTTCAAGAGGATTGACTTTTGCCGCTTCTAAGATAACCTGTGTTGTAATTGAGGTGATGTCGCCTTCAATGACTGGAGTGTCCGGCATATTAAGCCTTAGAGTATTGCAGCAAGACGGATCTTGTTCCACAGCTACCGCCGTACTGAAGCCAGCAGCGTGAAAGCCGATGTCCATGCCACCAGCTCCGGAAAATAGGCTTATCAGTTTTTTTTCCATTATGAATTTTATGTTATTGTACAGCTCACCTAAAGATTATCTCTTAGGGATCAGGACAATACTACCTTGAGTGGATCAAGTCTCTCGAAGGGTAGGCGATCGCCTTTTATGGATATTGCGGATAGGATAACGGTAGGTAAGCTATTCCGGTACAGTACACTCAATGCTATCTGCTCCTCTAACCATAGCGACAGAGCCTGACTTGTGCAGCAACTAAGGTCTTCATCCAATTCATTTCCCCCGGCAAGGCTATATCCCCTGACCGTACTGCCAGAACCCTATCAGACTGCCTTTCGCCAGGGAAGCGCCCACTATCTACCAGGACGATTTTTACGCGCACAGACAGATTGGTTTGTCCAAATCTGCTTACTGCCCTTCATGGTGATGTATGCATTGCCCATTCTGGGACTGGTGCCAGCTTTAATTTCCCAGGCCATCTATCAGCCCAGCAGTTATGGGCGACTTTGGCAAACCCTAACCCAACAGAACTTACCGGAATTGGGGTTTACGCTCCTATTGTTTCTAGTTTTGGCGGTTTTGATCGGCTATTGCACCTATATGGCCTGGGATATGGCCCAATCGTTCTACCGTACCTGGCATTGCTCTCGATTGCGCAAACGGAAAGAGGAAGGCTACGGAATGGTGCTGTTGTCCCATGGGCTGGTGGCCGCTTGATTGATAATCTAGGGCGACATAACTGTCTGTGGTTACCGCGCCAGGCGATCGCCGATATTGCTTGGCACCGAATGCGCGAAGAAGGAGCAAAACGATCCTATTGGGTGAATCGAACGCGCATTTGCTACGTTTCTGCCAAAGGGAAAAAGCACTGGCTCACCCTAGAAGGTCGCATCGTAGATCTGGGGTATTCCAACCATGGACATACCGATGACCGCGCCGATCGTGCTCTTTATGAAGCCTTAGTGAAATGGTGGAAAGGGCGATCGCCTCAATAAATACAATCTCAAAGGGAAGGCGATCGCCGTCTTTGTTGCTGGTTCTGGCGAATAATCAAGAATCCCATCGCCAACCAAAAAATCAACAGCCCGCCCGTGAGTAATAGTACTGGTACCAGGCCAAAGCGAACAACAAGCGCCGGAGCTGCCGCTGTAAACAATCCACCACCAACAATCGGTTCAAAGAACAGTTGTTTATAAGCAAAACTCTCAAACGCACCGGTGCGGTTCTCCGGATCGACCATTCTCAATAATAAAATTCCCGTGGCCGTCACTCCCATCGACTGACCCATATCGCCGATTCCTTTTTCAAACCAATGACTCGGAAAAATACGTGGGGCGAAATAAAGAAACATCACCACATTCCAGGTGATGCCTACGACACTCAAAATGGTAAATACACCCAAGTTGGAACCAATTACACTCAGGGAGATAGAGGCCAGTGCCGTCACCACGACCACGTCCAAGGCTAAACCCGCAATGTTACTCATCAGCGAGCGAATAATCAAAGGCGCTAACCCCAGACGTTCCATCACCAACTGCACAATGATGCCGCCAATCAGAGCCATCGGGAATAACGGCACATAGGAGATTACCTCAAACCCAGTTTGTCCCCAGGTAACCGACTCCACCCAAACCAGTGCTTCTAAAATAAGCCAACCAATCACAATCGCCGCACCGACAATGCCAAAATTGATCGACAGAGGATCAATTAGTAGGTTACGCATGAGTTGGGCGCGACGACGGCGTACCTCAGGGGATTCCGTTTCTGTCAGTTCCGGTACACCATCTAAATCTTCTACAGCTTTCTGAAAAGATGTGACATGGCCCTTACGCCGGCCCCAATCTGCTAGCGCCGTACCCGCAACAATTCCGCCAACAATGCCCACCGTGGCAATGCCCAAAGCCAGATCCGCACCTGCCTCAAAGCCCAGTTCAGTAAACGTCTCAGCCATCCCGCCGGCGGTGCCATGCCCTCCTTCAAAGCCAATCTCGATTAAGCAAGCAGCAATGGGATTTACGCCAAATAGCGGCATCAAAATCAGCAGGGTTACAAGGATTCCCACTACGTATTGACCCCAGGCCAATGTTTGCCCAAAGACGACTTGAGGAGCCGTTTTTGTCCAAATGTCTTTTGGTCGTGGAATAGCTTCCCCAAGGAATAGGGCCGCAAAGACAATATTGATAAAGATCCCTGGCGATTGTGACCAAACGGCGCGAATCGGTTCTGAAAAAAGCCCATCTGACAGGATCGAGGTTCCCCCAGAAATAGCAGTGGCGATCGCCCCTAAAACTTGAGGCCCCAGCAGCAGTGCTAATACACCAGCCACAATGGATTCAGGTAAATAAAGCCTCTGGATCCAGCGCACTTTTTGTTTGACGTATCGCCCCGCTAAAACCAGTAACGCAATTAGGATAAAGGCAAAAAAAACATCTCTGAGAGTAAACATGACCCCGTTTCGTCCACTAAATAAATATCCTGGACAGGAAAGTAATAGACTGTGCAACAGGCATGAGTACAACAAAATTCATCCTGTTTTTCCTTAATTTCATGGATGAGTTGTGCGCTAACTTACTGTTTCACTGACCTGAATAGGACTGACTTGCATCATAGGGAAAGTTTGGAATTACGGAGTGATTAGAGTTACAGAACTCTACAGAACCGCTTGCCTGATGTGCCGTGTTTTACACATTGCCGTTACTGGCGAGGAACAACTCCCTTGGTCTGGCTCTACGTCGTAGGGAGTTGCGATCAGATGGCGGCACAATTTCGCCTGTTTCAGAAGGCGATCGCCCTGACCCAATTGCCCGCCGGAGTAAAGAATTCAAGGAAATTTCAAGGAACAACATCAAAAGGTTGATTTCCGGGAAGGCGATAAATGTAAAAATCTCGGTCAAGGGTAAAAATTGTCTTTTGATTCAAAACTTCAGCCGCAGTGACTAAGGAAGCATCCGCCAAATCCATCGGCACATCCCGATACTGTTCCATTAGCTGTTGCATTCGTCTCTGTTCTGCCTCGTTAGATACGTGCAATACAAGAAGCTCGTCGGCGACATAACTCCATAACTCCTGCTGCGCGAGCCATCCACCATACCGACCTAGTAAATGCATCGCCTCAGTAAAACAAGACCAAGTTGTGACCAATGGAGCTTGAAGTCTTGAAAGTACAGCCGCACAACGACTTTGATTGTTATCGTTCCGGTTAATCAGGGCAATCAAAGCCGAAGCATCGCATAGAGTCATGAACGATGACCCCATGACTGATTTTTATCTGCCAACATATCCGCAAAAGCGTCCTTTGTCCGTGCAGATAGATCAGAGGGCTGAAACTGAACTCGGCCAATTCTATCTTGTAGTGTCTGTTCTAAGGTCATTGGCTGCTGAGGCTGTAATGCTTTAGGAGATAAAACTGTTAACCTTACTTGCTGTCCAGTCAACTCAGATGCATGCTGTAAGATCTCTTCCCAAGTTCCTTCAATCGTGCGTTGATTCATAAAAGATAGCTCTAAAAAGATATACCCACAATTATGCCAAACCTTTGATAAGCGACTTTTATCTATATCTTGATGGTGGGCGATCGCCGACGGGAACGATCAATAATAGAAGGCTGCCCATTCTACGATTCCCATGGCAAAACTCCGCGAAATCACCGTTTCCCCCCAACTGAAAAAGCATCTCGTGCAAGGTCATCCCTGGATCTATCGCGATAAATTGCCGAAGAGTCTCCGCTTTGAAACGGGGGAATGGTTGCGAGTTAAATGTGGCAACTGGACGGGATTCGGCCTTTGGGATAACAAAAGTCCCATTGCTGTCCGGATTTTTTCCCAACGGCATCTGCCTGACCGTCGCTGGTTACAACAGCAGGTACAAACAGCCTGGGATTTACGGGAACCCCTGCGCCAAAGCAATTGCACCGCCTACCGCTGGCTCTTTGGGGAAGGCGATCGCCTGCCAGGAATTACGGTGGATCTGTATGGGGAATACGCCGTCGTGCAAACTTATATGGAAGCGGCCAATGTACTGCTCGATTGGCTCGTGCGATCGCTGCGGGAAGTCGCCCCACTACAGGGAATTTTATGGCGCACCAAACATTTAGAAAATTTAGAAGATCGCGATACAGACAGCAAAACCCAAGTGCTCTGGGGCAAGGAACCCAAGGGCGATATTACCGTTACTGAACATGGTCTAGTCTTCCAGGTGAATTTGCAAACGGGCCAAAAAACAGGCCTATTCCTTGATCACCGGGAAAATCGCAAATTTATTGGCGAAATTAGCCACGATAAAACCGTTCTCAACTGTTTTTCTTACACCGGAGCCTTTTCTCTCTACGCCCTGCGCGGTGGTGCTAGCCAGGTGACCAATGTCGATGTGGGCAAGCAATTAGCGGAAGTCGCCAACACCAACGTGCGCCTCAATCATTTTGACCCAGGCAAACATACCTTTGTCACCGCTGACTGCTTTGATGTTCTCAACCGCTACGCCCAAGCAAAACAAACCTTCGATCTTGTAATCCTCGATCCACCCAGTTTCGCTAAAAGCAAAAAAAATCGGTTTGCCGCCATCCGTGCCTACACCAAACTCAATGCCCTCGCCCTCCAATGCGTTGCCCCTAATGGATTACTGGTTTCTGCCAGTTGCACCAGCCAAGTCAGCCCCGAAGCCTTCCGAGAAATGCTTGCCAGTGCCGCTGCCTCGGCTAATTATTACCTGCAAATTATCCACGAGGCCGGACAACCCTGCGATCATCCGGTGCCAGCCGCTTTTCCAGAGGGACGCTATTTAAAATTTGTTGTTGCGAAGGTCAGCCCCATTATTTAGCGATTATTTAACTCATGCCTTTGGGTGCAAAATTCCAAACACGGAAGTGTAGCCATGCAAAAAGGTGCGATCGCCGACGGGGCCAATTTCCCCATTGCAGAAAAATCCCCCTAAATTGGGTGTTGGCAAGGCCGTAGAAAAGAGGGTCGAATCAAAATTTGGCTCCCCATAGAGTCCCTTCCCGCGACCGAGACAGGCAAACATCAAGGCTCCAAAAGGAGGTTCCAGCGGATCATTTGCTTGGAACTGTTGTAACAGCACCGAGAGATCTTCCGCTGAAGTCTCTGCATCCCGCAGGTGAAACTGTACCCTTTGGCCCGCCCGAATGCGATCGCCCACGGCGATCGCCCCAGCCCTAGGGTCTACCCCAAGTAAGTTGCGAATGAGAAAATCCCCGTGGATAAGCTTTTGTTTAAAGGCATCCATCGCAATGCCGATAAAAAGAGAATCCTGGGCGAGGGCTTGATCTTCTTCATCCAACTCGGCGATCAACTCCTGCAAAAATCGTAGGGGGGAGCCATGGCGGAGCTGTTCACCCTCGGCCACCGATAATTCCGTGATGATATTGCGATCGCATTGGGTAATTTGATACACCTCACCGATGGGCCGACATCCCTGGGCGACAACGGTCTCCATCTGGATATTTCCAGCCAAAGCCACCCCCACTGTGCCAGACCGCAACAGGGTTGGTTCTTGGTCGGCTTCGTAGTAAAACAAACCGCTGGCTGTTCTGCCGCCGGAGCTTGTTAGTCCTCCTACCTTTGCCGCATTTGGATAGGCAAAATCAAGGCCCGCCAACAGATCCGTAATACTCGACGAAAAGGGATCCGCCAGCAAAATAAAATTCGGTTCCGCCTCGGGGCTAACCCCAAAAATGTCGATCCAAGGGTCTGGGGCGCTATCTAAATCAGGTAAATCTTTCTCGGTGACATGGAAAGGCACGACTTCCACATCTGGTAAATGGGCCACCGTTAAACTAAGGGCGGGTTGTCCTTCACATTCTTGGGTTTCTCCGGTTGCGTCGGTGCCAATAATACTCACGCCACCGCAACCAATCACTACTTTGCAGGCTAATTTTTCAGTCAAGAGCGGCAAGATCCGGGCATATTCGCTGGCAAACGCGGCTGAAATGAAGAGAATGGCCAGATCTGCACTACCAGAGAGATTTTCTTGGATTTGGGCAACGGCTTCATCAATGGCTCCTTCTAGGGACGCTTGGGTCGAGAGGGCATTTAGCCACTGAAAAGGATGGGTATCGACTGCGGGTTGTGCCCCAGTGATTCCTAATTTTTTCCACAATGCCTTAAGCATACTGACACATCTTGAATCGGTTGCGGTTTTTGAGATTCTCCCAAAGTCTTTAGCTTACAGGGAAAAGGCCAGAGAAAACCAGGGTCTACCCCCAGACAGATGGCAATTTCCTCACAGTGGCAATCGCCTAGATTTTGTAACGGAATATTACAAAAAAGACGGCATAACGCTATAGCAGCTTGACGGTCTCCGGTGGGCTGGGTACAGTAGGGCGGTATACCCCATCGGGTAAAGCTTCCATTAGTTGTATGCAAGATAAGCAAAAAGTCACCCTCTATCTGCCTGCGGCGATCCATCGTCAGCTCAAAATCAAGGCAGCCCTCGATGCAGATTCCATGTCTGCTTTAGTGGAAAAAGCCGTGGCCTTCTATCTACAACACCCTGAAGTGGTAGAAGAAGTACAAGAAACCTATGGCCAAACCCACCGTGTCCACATTTGTCCCGATTGCGAAGGGGCGGTGGTACTCCGGGATGGACAACTGGTTTCCCTCAAGAGGCAGCCAACGGTACTCCTTGATGAAGAGATTGCACAGGATTTGCAAAGTGCAAAGGGTGCTGCGGATGGGGCAGAACTAGTCACTTGCTAGCTGTCCGATCGGCGATCGCCGTTTATTTTTCTCCCGATTTACCTCCACTCTGGTCGATGTGGTGCCGCCTAATTCCCCCTTTTAGAACGTCAGGACTAAACCCATGAAAGAAGAGCTCAATACCCTCATTCAAGCTCAATACCCCCTGATCTACCTCATCACCCCCGAGGAGGAACGGGCCGAGGCGGCGATCGCCCACATTGCGCAACTGTGTGAATATCAGAATGTTTTCGTCTGGACGATGACCCATGGCTTGGTGGAATATGGTTCCGACCGGAAGCCCCAAACTCGCACCCTCTCAGCAGAAGCGGCCATTCGTGAAGTCATTCACCACAACGATTCTGGCATTTTTATCTTTGAGGATCTGCATCCATTTTTAGACGATCCCAGCACCGTCCGTTGGTTACGGGATGCGATCGCCAGCTTTAAGGGCCGCCAAAAGCACATTATTTTAATGTCCCCCTATCAGAAGGTGCCCCTCGAACTCGAAAAAGACGTTGTTGTCCTGGATTTTCCTTTCCCGACCCTCGACGAACTCGATCAAGTTCTCGCCCAATACCTCAATCCCCGGCACCCCATTTCCCCCGTTGTGCGAGAAAAACTCCTCAAGGCAGCCCTGGGCCTGACTAAGGACGAAGCCGAGAAAGTTTATCGCAAAGCCCAGGTTAAGGCGAAGAAACTCACTGCTTCAGAGGTAGAAATTGTCCTCTCCGAGAAAAAGCAACTGATTCGCCGTAACGGTATTCTCGAATTTATCGAAGAAGACGAAACCATTGACGCCATCGGCGGCTTAGAGGAACTCAAGCGCTGGCTTAAACAACGCTCCAATGCCTTTACCGAAGCAGCACGGGAATATGGACTACCCCAACCCAAGGGAATGTTGATTCTTGGTGTACCGGGTTGTGGTAAATCACTCCTGGCTAAAACAACTTCTCGGTTATGGGGTCTTCCCCTCCTGCGTCTCGATATGGGGCGGGTATATGATGGCTCCACCGTAGGCAAATCCGAAGCAAACCTCCGCAGTGCCCTTAAAACCGCCGAGTCCATTTCTCCAGCGATTCTCTTTATCGACGAATTAGACAAAGCCTTTGCCGGTTCCTCTGGATCTGCGGATTCCGATGGAGGCACCTCCAGCCGTATCTTTGGCTCGTTTCTCACCTGGATGCAAGAAAAAGAATCCCCCGTTTTTGTAATGGCCACCGCGAACCGAGTGGATCGGCTACCAGGGGAATTTCTTCGGAAAGGACGATTCGACGAAATCTTTTTCGTGGATCTCCCCAACCCCAGCGAACGGGAAGCGATCTTTAATATCCATCTCCACAAACGTCGGCCAGTCGGCGATCGCTTCGACACAGAACAACTGGCAAAAATTTCAGAAGGTTTTTCCGGTGCGGAAATCGAACAGGCGATTATTGCCGCCATGTACGAGGCCTTTGCCCAAGATCGCGAGTTTACCCAACTCGACATTATCGCCGCGATCAAAGCAACCTTGCCCCTTTCCCGCACCATGACTGAACAGGTCAATAGTCTCCGCGATTGGGCCAGACAGCGCGCCCGACCTGCTTCAGCCTCCGTCGCCGAATACCAGCGATTGGAGTTCTAACAGGCTTAATCTGTCCCGGATTAAGGTCAACAAGATTCCCAACTTGTTGGCATTTAAAAAACCACTTTATTAGTGGTCTTTACACAAAAAACTCAAATGTTGTTGTTTTTGGAGAATTATTCCAATGTCCCACTTTAGCACTCTCCGCACTAAAATCACCGATGCCGCAGTTCTCAAGACTTCCCTGCAAGACCTCGGAATTTCTGTGAATACCGATGCTGCAGTTCGTGGCTACAACGGCCAACAGATTCAAGCAGACATCGTGGCTACTCTCGAAGGCGATTATGACCTCGGCTGGACTCGCAATGCCGACGGCAGCTTTGACCTCATCGCTGACCTATGGGGTGTCGCGAAGAAGCACAACCAAACTGAACTGATCAATTCCATCAACCAGAAGTACGCCATCAACAAGACCCTCGCTGAAGTTAAGCAACGTGGTCTCAACAATGCGAACGTCAAACTGGTATTGCAAAAGTAACGACTAAATGCGTTCCCACGAAGAGCTAGGGTTGGTCTCATCGCAGAGATCAGCCCTTTTTCATTGGGTCTTGTGCTGGGGTCTGAGGGTAGATCAATATTTCAGCAGCGAGACTCAATTAAGTAACATTAAAAGAAGTGCATCTCCTTAGTCTAAATGTTTAGGATTGCAGAAAGCAGCCCATCGTTTTGTGCCTCGTTATTTTTGGCATGGAGGAGGTCACGGGCTCAATTTAAAATGTTGGTCTAAAATTTTATGAAATCTAAATTTTTACTTTTTTTGAGTGTCGCAACGCTTCAGGCTGCTCTATTCGGCTGCGGACTCGTTGGCAATAATACGTCCGGTGAGCAAAATACTTCAGGTACAGAAGAAACAACCAGTGAATCAACCGCGACGAATGAGTCAACCAACGTCACGGCAGATTGGGTTGATTTTCAAACGGAAAATGGCAAACTCGCAGTTAAATTTCCAGGTACGCCTCAAACGGAAAGTCAAACGACCCCCTCTGATCTGGGTGAACTACAGTTCACAATGACTTCCTACGCGGACGACGCCAATACGCAATTTTTTATGGTGAGTAGTGTTACGTATCCGGTTTCTCCTGATCAATATGATGCGGCCCAGGGACTTGAAGCGGCCAAGGAAGGGGCGGCCAGCAACTCAGGTTCGACAATTGTTTCTGATGAGCCAAGTGATAAGTTTGGGATTCCGGGGAAAAAATTGGTGATGAACGCCGCCCAGGATAATGGCGAAGTTTATACCACCCGCGCTGAAATCTACATCGATCCCAACGGCCCCACCCTCCACCAAATTTTGATGGTGACGGAAGGCGATCGCGTGGATAGTCCAGAAGCCAACGCATTTTTTGATTCCGTCAATATTACGCCTATCTAAACTTTTCGGTTGGTAAAAAAAGCCTGATATAGCAATAGCCCCGATGAATCAACACCAGGGCTATTTTTTTATGGTCTTTTTATGGCCAAAATTTAAAGGGAAAATTTATCGCACGCTGCATTGGAGTGTCCGGAGGGTGGCAGCGGCGGCGTAGTTCCGTTGGGAGGCAGTATCGGGGAAAAAGCGATCGCCACTTTCATTCAAAGGAGAAGCGACGCGACAGTAAGTAGACATCTGGGCAGCCAAATCATTGGCCCAGTGACCCGCCGTATCACTAAAAGCAATGGGGCCATTGGTGGCCACGAGGGTCATCGGTTGACCTTGGGCGGCCTTGGCATATTCTGCGGTGCGACGGAGAACGGCTAATAGTTCGGCCCGGGTGACGGGTTGAGTGGGTTGGAAAGTCCCATCGGGATAGCCACTGACAATATTGTTCGCCTGGGCCCAGGTGATTTTTGCCGCACTCCAACGGTCGGCAGCCACATCGGGATAGGGGGCATTCGCAACTTGGGTGGGCACAGCCAGGGAAGCATTGGGAAGAGCTTGGAGACCTTCAATGGCCATGGAAACCAACTGTTCGCGGGTCAGGACATCGGTGGGCCGGAAGGTATTGTCGTTAAAACCAGCAATAAAACCGACATTCACCGCTTGGGCAATTTCGTTACGGTAAATATCACCACTGATATCAGTAAATTGGGCCACCGTACTGCCGGGATCAGGCGTTTCAGAGGGATTTGTAATTTCTGGTGGGGAGATTGCCAGACCGGGGAGACTATCGACCGTCACAATTGAACTCTGCGTAATGCCCGCAACTAAGTCATCAATGGTGGGTTTTTTAAGGACGGCGAACTGGCGGCCCTCGTTAGAAAAGTAAAAGTGGCCCAGGGGTCGCTCTTCAAAGGTACGGCGGGTAAATTCCCAACCGGGGAGGAGGTTGAACTTAAGGAAGCCTTCGGTGAGACCATTACTACGGCCAATGACAATTTCTTCTTGATCGTTATCTTTGGGAGTGGCGACCAACAAAATTTCATTTTCGAAGCGAGTGATGCGCAATAGGTGGCTCTGGCCAAAATCTTGCCCATTGATCCGCATGGAGTAGCCATTACTATCGGTGCTGCGGCGACAATAGCCAGTAAAGTCAAAGTTCAGCAGCAGGGGATCAATGCTGGTCGGATTTGCGCCACTTTCGGCCCAACATTCTTTGCGGTCTTCCCGTTCGAGCTGTTCGACTACGAGGAGGTTATAGCCACCGTTACTGAGGGGGACGGCGATCGCCGCCATGGATTCGGGGTTGATCTCTGCTTCTCCAAAAACAGTTTGGGCTTGGGCGCGTCCCAAAGGTACAACACTACTGAGGGTTGCAAGGGCGATCGCCAACATTTTTCCGGATAAGGCAGCTTTAGACATGACAAATAATCTTGGATTTTAGACAACTACTGCTCCCATTAGACTGAATTTCGCCTATTTTGAGCCCAGCTATTACAAAAGTCTTACATATTTTCCGAATCTCGAAGTGAATCGAGGTCAGGGGCTTCATTTTTGAAGATGAGTACACGGCGGGCAAAGGGAATTTCGATCTGTTCGCGGTCGAAGGCTTCTTTGATTAACTTCCGCAGGAGACGCTGCACCGGTAGATGTTTTCCTGGTTTCACCTTGGTAACCGTGCGGATGGTGAGTTCAGATTCGGCAAAGTTATCGAGGCCATCAATGCGGGTCGGTTCGAGCACATCAGGGTGTAAGCCTTGAATTTGGTGGCCCACATCCCCTAGAACCTGATACACATGGTCTAAATCTGAGTCGTAAGCGACCCCAACATAAACCACCGAATACACATAATCTTTGGAGTAATTCACAATGGTCTTGATGTCGCCATTGCGGATGATATGTAGCCGTCCCCCTGTATCGCGGATGCGTGTGACCCGCAGATCCATTTCTTCGACAAGGCCTGTGGCATTATCCGTTTCGACAAAATCACCGACAAGGTAGTAATTTTGCAACAAAATGGAAAAGCCATTGACGAGGTCATTGATTAAATTTTGCGCCCCAAGCCCCACTGCTAAACCCAAGATCCCGGCCCCGGCGAGGATCGGTGTCGGGTCAATGTCAAAGACATAGAGAATTGAAACGCCACTCACAAAATAAATGCAGTAGCGTACGGTGTTTTGCACCAGGGGGATAAAGGTTAAACGACGGCGTTGTTGGACAGGACTGAGGTTTGGCGATCGCAACAATAATTTTTCGACAATGATATTGCTCAGTTCGATCACCAGGGCCGCGATGAAAATAATCAGGATAATTTGATTCGCCGGGATCGCATAGGGGGCAATGTGATCGAGTAGGGGAAATTGGGCACAAATCACTCCGGCGATCGCCAGATAAATGCCCGTTTCTAAACAACGTTTTGTGAGGCCCAATAAATAACGAAACCGGGGGTAAAATCGCAGGGGAGACCGGGGATGTTTGGCAATAAATTCCGTTGATAAACCATCTAAAGTATCCAGCAAAGAAAACGATGCCCGCACAGCAATGATCCCAAAGCAAAGCAAAAAATAAACTTTGATCGCGAGATAAAAATATTGGGTAATGCTCGGAGGGACAAACAAAAAATTGAGGCACACCACCAGGGCCAAAATCCAAAGACCATTGGCGATCGCCAAATCAATGGCCTTAAAGAGCGTATCTAAGCTGTGGTTATTGCCTTCGATATTTTTCCAAGCTTTGAGGCGATCGCCAGCCCGTTTCAAGCGTGGCCGCAGAGAAGCGATCATTAAACTCACGAGCAACAGAAGTAAAACACTTTTTAATAAACCGAGGGCGAGCCTTTGCCACTGTTCCGGAGAGATGCCGTTAATTAAATCAAGGAGATAAAGGTAAGGGGATTTTTGTTGAAGGAATAAATAACCATTTAAGGCAGCAATGATTATGGCCCCGGTGATCTTAATGACGAAGAGGGATTTATTAAGGATTTTTTGGGTTAAATTTAGGGGATTTTGTCCTTGTTTTTCTGGCACCCATTGGGCTAGACGTTTCAGGGTCAAAATAATTAAAAATTGTCCCACAGTGATCGCGATTAAAAAGAGAATAATCTCGGCGATCACCACACCAAGATCGAGGAGGATCCCATTCATGTTTTCTGTCTTTGCACCGTTTTTGACTGAAATTCGAGATTGCGGTTAGTTCTTTTTTTTAACAATCTCGGCTTCAACTTAGCAAAAACACCATCCCATACCGCAGCCCAAAAATAAATTACAAAAAAAATTAACCTACTGTATTTACCAACGGGCAGCAACCATCATTTTTTTCCTTAACGCTCCAAAGATCAAGCTAAACCATCGCCTGGGATCGCAATGCGAGTCACGATCTAAACTTTTTTGGGGTGGTGAAAGTTCAGCCAAAAAATCACTGTGGATAGAGTCGGAGTTGTTTTCTGTGATCAAGATTCAATTTACTCCTTGCCATGGTGATTAAGCGGCTATTAGTAACGGCTTTTGGGTGAGGAAATTTGCGGGAAACAGAGGGAGATTTTGGCGTAAAACCAAGGGAAGCACCCCGATTAGGAAAGGAAAACTCTAGAATAAGAACAGTTTCTCTGTCGTTGTCCCTCCGAAATATGAAGCACTATCGTCACCTCCTTCCGAGCAAGCAGAAGCATCAGGCCAAACCTCGTTTTAAGTGGCGAGCTGGGATGGCTAATTTTCTTTTGAGCCAAGCCTTACTGTGGGGAGGGGGAACGGCGACGATCGCTCAGACAGAATCAACGGAATCGACGGAGACCTTGAACTACGGAGAGCTGCTCCAGGATATCCGACAAAACCAGGTGGATCGCTTCGTCCTTGACCCAGAAACCAATACGGCCCAGGTCACACTCCGGGGGCAAACTGAGGAAGAAGCCCAGACCATCCAGCTCCTTAACAATAACCAAGAACTCCTCGCCGCTCTCCGGGAAAATAATGTTGACTTTGAGGTGGTGCCTTCCCAGGATCATTCGGTGGCGATCGCCATTTTTACCAATCTCCTGCTTTTTGGGATTCTGATCGGGGGGCTAGTGCTGATTATCCGCCGCTCGGCCAGTATGCAAAACAATGCCATGAACTTTGGTCGTTCTAAAGCGCGCTTTCAGATGGAAGCGGAAACGGGGATCATGTTTAAGGATGTGGCTGGGGTCGAGGAAGCCAAGGAAGAACTCGCTGAAGTGGTCACCTTCTTAAAAGAACCGAATAAATTTACGGCAATTGGTGCGAAAATCCCTAGAGGAATGCTCCTCATTGGCCCACCGGGGACGGGTAAAACGCTCCTAGCAAAGGCGATCGCCGGGGAAGCGGGCGTACCGTTCTTCAGTATTTCTGGCTCGGAATTTGTGGAAATGTTTGTGGGGGTTGGCGCGTCACGGGTACGGGATCTCTTCCGCAAGGCCCAGGAAAACGCTCCCTGTCTTGTGTTTATCGATGAAATTGATGCGGTCGGTCGCCAACGGGGTGCAGGCATTGGTGGGGGAAACGATGAGCGGGAGCAGACCCTAAACCAACTACTCACAGAAATGGACGGTTTTGAAGGAAATTCTGGAATTATTGTGATCGCCGCCACCAACCGTCCTGATGTCTTGGATCAAGCTCTCCTGCGTCCCGGCCGCTTTGATCGCCAGGTGACTGTAGATTATCCAGACCGTTTGGGGCGTTTAGCAATCCTCGAAGTGCATGCCCAAGATAAAAAAGTCGCTGAGGATGTTGATCTGGAGGCGATCGCCCGGCGTACCCCTGGTTTTTCAGGGGCAGATCTAGCAAACTTACTCAACGAAGCCGCCATTTTCACCGCCCGCCGCCGCAAAGAAGCGATTACCAGCAGCGAAATCAATGACGCCATTGATCGGGTTGTAGCAGGAATGGAGGGAACAGCCCTCACCGATGGCAAAAGTAAACGTCTCATTGCCTATCACGAAGTGGGCCATGCCATTGTTGGCACCATCCTCAAAGACCACGATCCCCTCCAGAAAGTCACCATTATTCCCCGGGGCCGCGCCCAAGGCCTAACCTGGTTTACCCCCAACGAAGAACAGGGTCTGACCACCAAAGCCCAATTCCGCGCCCAAATCGCCGTGGCCCTGGGGGGACGCGCCGCCGAGGATATTGTCTTTGGCTACGATGAAATCACTTCTGGGGCCTCCCAGGATATCCAAATGCTCACGAACATTGCCCGTCAAATGGTGACAAAATTTGGGATGTCAGAACTGGGTCACTTTGCCCTAGAAACCAATCGGGGTGAAGTTTTCCTCAGAAATGATTGGTTTGGGGAGCGGCCTGAATATTCCGAGGCGATCGCCCAGCGCATTGACCTCAAGGTGCGCGAAATTATCAACGAGTGCTACGAAACTGCCAAGCAAATTATTCGGGACAATCGTCAACTTGTAGATCGTCTGGTGGATCGTCTCATCGAAGAAGAAACCATCGAAGGCGAAGACTTTAGTCGTCTCGTCAACGAAGCCCTTGGTCAAACCATCGACCTCCAAAAGACTGCTTCCGTTGCCTAAATACCATGAAAAGCTTAATCCTCTGGAGCATCAAAGGCTACCGTCGCTGGATTTCCCCCCTATTCCCCCCCAGTTGTCGCTTTCAGCCCACCTGTTCCCAATATGCCCTCGAAGCCGTGGAACGCTTTGGTGTACTCCGGGGCAGTTGGCTCGCCCTAAAGCGCCTTGGCCGCTGTCACCCGTTTCACCCTGGGGGTTATGATCCGGTGCCCCATCTTTGCCATCACGATTTAGACAACACGCCCTAGGACATTTGTTCCTTATTTCGGTTTTATCCATCGCTCACCATGACCATTACTTCCCCCGCTCATCCCCATACCGATTACAGCTGGCAATGGCACGGCTTCAATATTAACTATCGTCAGTGGGGCACCCAGGGGCTGCCCGTTCTTTTCGTCCATGGCTTTGGGGCCTCGGCCGGTCATTGGCGCAAAAATCTTCCGGTTTTAGGGGAACATTACCGCTGCTATGCCATCGACTTACTGGGCTTTGGGAAATCGGCAAAACCCCAACCGGAGGTTGAAGCGGACTACACTTTTGAAACTTGGGCCACCCAGATTAAGGCGTTCTGTGCTGAAATCATTGGTGAACCGGCTTTTCTAGTTGGTAATTCCATTGGTTGTGTCGTTGTCATGCAGGCGGCTGTGTCCTATCCCCACTGGGTGCGGGGGGTTGTGGCACTCAATTTTTCCCTGCGGCTGTTCCATGAGCGCAATCTTTTAAAAGCACCTTTTTATCAACGCTGGGGCGTTCCCCTCTTCCAAAAACTCTTGACCCAAACCCCCCTCGGTTCCTTGTTCTTTAAGCAATTGGCCCAGCCGAAAACAATCCGCAAAATTTTAGCCCAGGCCTACCGAGACAAAACAGCGATTACCGATGAGTTGGTGGAGCTGATCCTGACCCCCGCCCAGGACCCAGGGGCGGCAGCGGTTTTCCTGGCCTTTACGAGTTATTCCCAGGGGCCACTCCCGGACGACCTGCTGCCCCAGTTGCATTGCCCCACGGCAGTTTTGTGGGGAACAGCGGATCCGTGGGAACCAGTTGATCTGGGCCGTGCCCTTGTCGCCCAATATCCTCAGATTGAGTTTATTCCCCTCGATAATGTCGGCCATTGTCCCCAGGATGAAGCTCCGGCATTAGTCAACGGCTATTTACTCGATTGGTTAGGGCGACAACAGTCAGCGTAGCCTAGGGCTTTTACACTCAAATCAGTTGAAACCAGGCCCTCCATAATCGAAGGAACGGCGGATTTTGGGAGGATTTACCGTGGGGAGGGAACTCACGGTTTAATATGGTTAACTAGGCTATAGCCCGTGGGTATTCGTAAAAATTGCTAGGATACGGAGTCCAGAATTTCCATTCACAGGAGTTGCTAAGGCATACATGGTTGGTCAATTTGCAAATTTCGTCGATCTGCTCCAGTACAGAGCTAAACTTCAGGCGCGGAAAACCGTGTTTAGTTTTCTGGCTGATGGCGAAGCGGAATCTGCGGCCCTGACCTACGGAGAATTAGACCAAAAAGCCCAGGCGATCGCCGCTTTTTTGCAAGCTAACCAGGCTCAAGGGCAACGGGCATTATTACTTTATCCACCGGGTTTAGAGTTTATCGGTGCCTTTTTGGGATGTTTGTATGCTGGTGTTGTTGCGGTGCCAGCTTACCCACCACGGCCGAATAAATCCTTTGACCGCCTCCATAGCATTATCCAAGATGCCCAGGCAAAATTTGCCCTCACCACAACAGAACTTAAAGATAAAATTGCCGATCGCCTCGAAGCTTTAGAAGGTACGGATTTTCATTGTTTGGCTACAGATCAAGTTGAATTAATTTCAGGAAAAAATTGGCAAAAACCGAACATTTCCGGCACAGATCTCGCTTTTTTGCAATACACCAGTGGCTCCACGGGCGATCCTAAAGGAGTGATGGTTTCCCACCACAATTTGATCCACAACTCCGGCTTGATTAACCAAGGATTCCAGGATACAGAGGCGAGTATGGGCGTTTCCTGGTTGCCGCCCTACCATGATATGGGCTTGATCGGTGGGATTTTACAGCCCATCTATGTGGGAGCAACGCAAATTTTAATGCCTCCCGTGGCCTTTTTGCAGCGACCTTTTCGGTGGCTAAAGGCGATCAACGATTATCGGGTTTCCACCAGCGGTGCGCCGAATTTTGCCTATGATCTCTGTGCCAGCCAAATTACCCCGGAACAAATCAGAGAACTCGATTTGAGCTGTTGGCGACTGGCTTTTTCCGGGGCCGAACCGATCCGCGCTGTGACCCTCGAAAATTTTGCGAAAACCTTCGCTACAGCAGGCTTTCAAAAATCAGCATTTTATCCCTGTTATGGTATGGCTGAAACCACCCTGATCGTTTCCGGTGGTAATGGTCGTGCCCAGCTTCCCCAGGAAATTATCGTCAGCAAACAGGGCATCGAAGCAAACCAAGTTCGCCCTGCCCAAGGGACAGAAACAACGGTGACCTTGGTCGGCAGTGGTGAAGTGATTGGCGACCAAATTGTCAAAATTGTTGACCCCCAGGCTTTAACAGAATGTACCGTCGGTGAAATTGGCGAAGTATGGGTTAAGGGCGAAAGTGTTGCCCAGGGCTATTGGCAAAAGCCAGACCTCACCCAGCAACAATTCCAGGGAAACGTCGGTGCAGAAACGGGCTTTTTACGCACGGGCGATCTGGGTTTTTTGCAAGGTGGCGAACTGTATATTACGGGTCGTTTAAAGGATCTCCTGATTATCCGGGGGCGCAACCACTATCCCCAGGACATTGAATTAACCGTCGAAGTGGCCCATCCCGCTTTACGACAGGGGGCCGGAGCCGCTGTATCAGTAGACGTTAACGGGGAAGAACAGTTAGTCATTGTCCAGGAAGTTGAGCGTAAATATGCCCGCAAATTAAATGTCGCGGCAGTAGCCCAAGCTATTCGTGGGGCGATCGCCGCCGAACATCAACTGCAACCCCAGGCCATTTGTTTTATTAAACCCGGTAGCATTCCCAAAACATCCAGCGGGAAGATTCGTCGCCATGCCTGCAAAGCTGGTTTTCTAGACGGAAGCTTGGCTGTGGTTGGGGAGTGGCAACCCAGCCACCAAAAAGAAGGAAAAGGAATTGGGACACAAGCCGTTACCCCTTCTACGACAACATCAACGAATTTTCCCCTGCCTGACCAGCACCAACAGCAAATTGAAGCCTGGCTTAAGGATAATATTGCCCATCGCCTCGGCATTACGCCCCAACAATTAGACGAAACGGAACCCTTTGCAAGTTATGGGCTGGATTCAGTGCAAGCAGTACAGGTCACAGCCGACTTAGAGGATTGGCTAGGTCGAAAATTAGACCCCACTCTGGCCTACGATTATCCGACCATTCGCACCCTGGCTCAGTTTTTGGTCCAGGGTAATCAAGCGCTAGAGAAAATACCACAGGTGCCGAAAATTCAGGGCAAAGAAATTGCCGTGGTGGGTCTCAGTTGTCGTTTTCCCCAAGCTGACAACCCCGAAGCTTTTTGGGAATTATTACGTAATGGTAAAGATGGAGTTCGCCCCCTTAAAACTCGCTGGGCCACGGGAGAATGGGGTGGTTTTTTAGAAGATATTGACCAGTTTGAGCCGCAATTTTTTGGCATTTCCCCCCGGGAAGCGGAACAAATGGATCCCCAGCAACGCTTACTGTTAGAAGTAACCTGGGAAGCCTTGGAACGGGCAAATATTCCGGCAGAAAGTTTACGCCATTCCCAAACGGGGGTTTTTGTCGGCATTAGTAATAGTGATTATGCCCAGTTGCAGGTGCGGGAAAACAATCCGATCAATCCCTACATGGGGACGGGCAACGCCCACAGTATTGCTGCGAATCGTCTGTCTTATTTCCTCGATCTCCGGGGCGTTTCTCTGAGCATCGATACGGCCTGTTCCTCTTCTCTGGTGGCGGTACATCTGGCCTGTCAAAGTTTAATCAACGGCGAATCGGAGTTGGCGATCGCCGCCGGGGTGAATTTGATTTTGACCCCCGATGTGACCCAGACTTTTACCCAGGCGGGCATGATGAGTAAGACGGGCCGTTGCCAGACCTTTGATGCCGAGGCTGATGGCTATGTGCGGGGCGAAGGTTGTGGGGTCGTTCTCCTCAAACCCCTGGCCCAGGCAGAACGGGACGGGGATAATATTCTCGCGGTGATCCACGGTTCGGCGGTGAATCAAGATGGACGCAGTAACGGTTTGACGGCTCCCAACGGGCGATCGCAACAGGCCGTTATTCGCCAAGCCCTGGCCCAAGCCGGCATTACCGCCGCCGATTTAGCTTACCTAGAGGCCCACGGCACCGGCACGCCCCTGGGTGATCCCATTGAAATTAATTCCCTGAAGGCGGTTTTACAAACGGCGCAGCGGGAACAGCCCTGTGTGGTGGGTTCTGTGAAAACAAACATTGGTCACCTCGAGGCAGCGGCGGGCATCGCGGGCTTAATCAAGGTGATTTTGTCCCTAGAGCATGGAATGATTCCCCAACATTTGCATTTTAAGCAGCTCAATCCCCGCATTGATCTAGACGGTTTAGTGACCATTGCGAGCAAAGATCAGCCTTGGTCAGGCGGGTCACAAAAACGGTTTGCTGGGGTAAGTTCCTTTGGGTTTGGTGGCACCAATGCCCACGTGATTGTCGGGGACTATGCTCAACAAAAATCTCCCCTTGCTCCTCCGGCTACCCAAGACCGCCCTTGGCATTTGCTGACCCTTTCTGCTAAAAATGCCCAGGCCTTAAATGCCCTGCAAAAAAGCTATGGAGACTATCTGGCCCAACATCCCAGCGTTGACCCACGCGATCTCTGTTTGTCTGCCAATACCGGGCGATCGCCCCTCAAAGAACGTCGTTTTTTTGTCTTTAAACAAGTCGCCGATTTACAACAAACTCTCAATCAAGATTTTCTGGCCCAACCACGCCTCAGTTCCCCCGCAAAAATTGCCTTTTTGTTTACGGGGCAAGGTTCCCAATACTACGGCATGGGGCAACAACTGTACCAAACCAGCCCAGTATTTCGGCAAGTGCTGGATGAGTGCGATCGCCTCTGGCAGACCTATTCCCCCGAAGCCCCTGCCCTCACCGACCTGCTGTACGGTAACCATAACCCTGACCTCGTCCACGAAACTGTCTATACCCAGCCCCTCCTCTTTGCTGTTGAATATGCGATCGCCCAACTATGGTTAAGCTGGGGCGTGACGCCAGACTTTTGCATGGGCCATAGCGTCGGCGAATATGTCGCGGCTTGTCTGGCGGGGGTATTTTCCCTGGCAGACGGCATGAAATTAATTACGGCCCGGGGCAAACTGATGCACGCCCTACCCAGCAATGGCAGTATGGCGGCGGTCTTTGCCGATAAAACGGTCATCAAACCCTACCTATCGGAGCATTTGACCGTCGGAGCCGAAAACGGTTCCCATTTGGTGCTATCAGGAAAGACCCCCTGCCTCGAAGCCAGTATTCACAAACTCCAAAGCCAAGGGATCAAAACCAAACCCCTCAAGGTTTCCCATGCTTTCCACTCCCCTTTGATGGCTCCCATGCTGGCAGAGTTTCGGGAAATTGCTGAACAAATTACTTTCCACCCGCCGCGTATCCCGCTCATTTCCAATGTCACGGGCGGCCAGATTGAAGCGGAAATTGCCCAGGCCGACTATTGGGTTAAGCACGTTTCGCAACCCGTCAAATTTGTCCAGAGCATCCAAACCCTGGCCCAAGCGGGTGTCAATGTTTATCTCGAAATCGGCGTAAAACCAGTGCTCCTGAGTATGGGACGCCATTGCTTAGCTGAACAAGAAGCGGTTTGGTTGCCCAGTTTACGTCCCCATAGTGAGCCTTGGCCGGAAATTTTGACCAGTCTCGGCAAACTGTATGAGCAAGGGCTAAACATTGACTGGCAGACCGTGGAAGCTGGCGATCGCCGCCGGAAACTGATTCTGCCCACCTATCCCTTCCAACGGCAACGATATTGGTTTAATCAAGGCTCTTGGCAAACTGTTGAGACCGAATCTGTGAACCCAGGCCCTGACGATCTCAATGATTGGTTGTATCAGGTGGCGTGGACGCCCCTGGACACTTTGCCCCCGGCCCCTGAACCGTCGGCTAAGCTGTGGTTAATCTTGGGCGATCGCCATGATCACCAGCCCATTGAAGCCCAATTTAAAAACGCCCAGCGGGTGTATCTCGGCCAAAGCAATCATTTTCCGACGAATGCCCCCTGGGAAGTATCTGCCGATGCGTTGGATAATTTATTTACTCACGTCGGCTCCCAAAATTTAGCAGGCATCCTTTACCTGTGTCCCCCAGGGGAAGACCCAGAAGACCTAGATGAAATTCAAAAGCAAACCAGTGGCTTCGCCCTCCAACTGATCCAAACCCTGTATCAACAAAAGATCGCGGTTCCCTGCTGGTTTGTGACCCACCAGAGCCAACGGGTGCTTGAAACCGATGCTGTCACCGGATTTGCCCAAGGGGGATTATGGGGACTCGCCCAGGCGATCGCCCTCGAACATCCAGAGTTGTGGGGGGGAATTATTGATGTCGATGACAGCCTGCCAAATTTTGCCCAGATTTGCCAACAAAGACAGGTGCAGCAGTTGGCCGTGCGGCACCAAAAACTCTACGGGGCACAGCTCAAAAAGCAACCGTCACTGCCCCAGAAAAATCTCCAGATTCAACCCCAACAGACCTATCTAGTGACAGGGGGACTGGGGGCCATTGGCCGTAAAATTGCCCAATGGCTAGCCGCAGCAGGAGCAGAAAAAGTAATTCTCGTCAGCCGGCGCGCTCCGGCAGCGGATCAGCAGACGTTACCGACCAATGCGGTGGTTTATCCTTGCGATTTAGCCGACGCAGCCCAGGTGGCAAAGCTGTTTCAAACCTATCCCCACATCAAAGGAATTTTCCATGCGGCGGGTACCTTAGCTGATGGTTTGCTGCAACAACAAACTTGGCAAAAGTTCCAGACCGTCGCCGCCGCCAAAATGAAAGGGACATGGCATCTGCACCGCCATAGTCAAAAGCTCGATCTGGATTTTTTTGTGTTGTTTTCCTCTGTGGCAGGGGTGCTCGGTTCACCGGGACAGGGGAATTATGCCGCCGCAAACCGGGGCATGGCGGCGATCGCCCAATATCGACAAGCCCAAGGTTTACCCGCCCTGGCGATCCATTGGGGGCCTTGGGCCGAAGGGGGAATGGCCAACTCCCTCAGCAACCAAAATTTAGCGTGGCTGCCGCCCCCCCAGGGACTAACAATCCTCGAAAAAGTCTTGGGCGCCCAGGGGGAAATGGGGGTCTTTAAACCGGACTGGCAAAACCTGGCCAAACAGTTCCCCGAATTTGCCAAAACCCATTACTTTGCAGCCGTTATTCCCTCTGCTGAGGCTGTGCCCCCAACGGCTTCAATTTTTGACAAATTAATCAACCTAGAAGCTTCTCAGCGGGCTGACTATCTACTGGATTATCTGCGGCGGTCTGTGGCGCAAATCCTCAAGTTAGAAATTGAGCAAATTCAAAGCCACGATAGCCTGTTGGATCTGGGCATGGATTCGTTGATGATCATGGAGGCGATCGCCAGCCTCAAGCAGGATTTACAACTGATGTTGTACCCCAGGGAAATCTACGAACGGCCCAGACTTGATGTGTTGACGGCCTATCTAGCGGCGGAATTCACCAAGGCCCATGATTCTGAAGCAGCAACGGCGGCAGCAGCGATTCCCTCCCAAAGCCTTTCGGTCAAAACAAAAAAACAGTGGCAAAAACCTGACCACAAAAACCCGAATCCCATTGCCTTTATCCTCTCTAGCCCCCGGTCGGGTTCGACGTTGCTGCGGGTGATGTTAGCCGGACATCCGGGGTTATATTCGCCGCCAGAGCTGCATTTGCTCCCCTTTGAGACTATGGGCGATCGCCACCAGGAATTGGGTCTATCCCACCTCGGCGAAGGGTTACAACGGGCCTTAATGGATCTAGAAAACCTCACCCCAGAGGCAAGCCAGGCGAAGGTCAACCAATGGGTCAAAGCGAATACACCCATTGCAGACATCTATGCCTATCTCCAACGGCAGGCGGAACAACGTTTACTCATCGACAAATCTCCCAGCTACGGCAGCGATCGCCATATTCTAGACCACAGCGAAATCCTCTTTGACCAGGCCAAATATATCCATCTGGTACGCCATCCCTACGCGGTGATTGAATCCTTTACCCGACTGCGGATGGATAAACTGCTGGGGGCCGAGCAGCAGAACCCCTACGCCCTCGCGGAGTCCATTTGGCGCACCAGCAACCGCAATATTTTAGACCTGGGTCGCACGGTTGGTGCGGATCGATATCTCCAGGTGATTTACGAAGATCTCGTCCGTGACCCCCGCAAAGTTTTGACAAATATTTGTGATTTCCTGGGGGTGGACTTTGACGAAGCGCTCCTCAATCCCTACAGCGGCGATCGCCTTACCGATGGCCTCCACCAACAGTCCATGGGCGTCGGGGATCCCAATTTCCTCCAGCACAAAACCATTGATCCGGCCCTCGCCGACAAATGGCGCTCAATTACCCTGCCCGCTGCTCTCCAGCTGGATACGATCCAGTTGGCCGAAACGTTTGCTTACGATCTCCCCCAGGAACCCCAGCTAACACCCCAGACCCAATCCTTGCCCTCGATGGTGGAGCGGTTCGTGACAGTGCGCGGTTTAGAAACCTGTCTCTGTGAGTGGGGCGATCGCCACCAACCATTGGTGCTACTTCTCCACGGCATCCTCGAACAGGGGGCCTCCTGGCAACTCATCGCGCCCCAGTTGGCGGCCCAGGGCTATTGGGTTGTGGCCCCAGACCTGCGTGGTCACGGCAAATCCGCCCATGCCCAGTCCTACAGCATGCTTGATTTTTTGGCTGACGTAGATGCCCTTGCCAAACAATTAGGCGATCGCCCCTTTACCTTGGTGGGCCACTCCATGGGTTCCATCATCGGTGCCATGTATGCAGGAATTCGCCAAACCCAGGTAGAAAAGTTGATCCTCGTTGAAACCATTGTCCCCAACGACATCGACGACGCTGAAACCGGTAATCACCTGACGACCCATCTCGATTACCTCGCCGCGCCCCCCCAACACCCGATCTTCCCCAGCCTAGAAGTGGCCGCCCGTCGCCTCCGCCAAGCCACGCCCCAACTACCCAAAGACCTCTCGGCGTTCCTCACCCAGCGCAGCACCAAATCCGTCGAAAAAGGGGTGCAGTGGCGTTGGGATGCTTTCCTCCGTACCCGGGCGGGCATTGAATTCAATGGCATTAGCAGACGACGTTACCTGGCCCTGCTCAAAGATATCCAAGCGCCGATCACCCTCATCTATGGCGATCAGAGTGAATTTAACCGCCCTGCTGATCTCCAGGCGATCCAAGCGGCTCTCCCCCAGGCCCAACGTTTAACGGTTGCTGGCGGCCATAACCTCCATTTTGAGAATCCCCAGGCGATCGCCCAAATTGTTTATCAACAACTCCAGACCCCTGTACCCAAAACACAATAAAAAATATTGCAAAGTGCAGTCCGAAAACCCGTAAATATTAGATCCTAAACATCTGTGGAACCTTGACCAAGATTCCCACACAACCCCATGGGATCATCCGGACTAACCGGGATCTTCTGATTAAAATTGTTAGACCTGATATCCTGAGAACTAGACCCCTTTATAAGATCGCTCTCTAGAAACACCCATGCACCTGAGTGAAATTACCCATCCGAACCAACTCCACGGCTTGACCGTCCGTCAGTTGGAAGAGATTGCCCGGCAAATTCGCGAAAAACACCTCCAGACGATTGCCGCAAGTGGTGGCCACCTCGGCCCTGGTTTAGGGGTGGTTGAACTAACCCTCGCCCTCTACCAAACCCTTGATCTCGATCGCGACAAGGTGGTGTGGGATGTCGGTCATCAGGCTTATCCCCATAAATTGATTACCGGACGCTACAACGAATTCCACACCCTCCGGCAAAAGGATGGGGTAGCTGGCTACCTTAAGCGCAGTGAAAATGTGTTTGATCATTTTGGTGCTGGCCATGCCTCGACCAGTATTTCCGCAGCGCTAGGGATGGCATTGGCACGGGATGCCAAGGGAGAAGAGTTTAAATGTGTGGCAGTCATTGGTGATGGTGCCTTGACCGGCGGCATGGCCCTCGAAGCCATCAACCATGCGGGTCATTTACCCGATACGAATTTAATGGTGGTTCTCAATGACAATGAAATGTCTATTTCCCCGAATGTGGGAGCCATCTCGCGATACCTCAATAAAGTTCGCCTCAGTGATCCCGTTCAGTTCTTGACCGATAACCTCGAAGAACAGGTTAAGCACCTCCCGTTCCTTGGGGACTCCCTCACCCCAGAGATGGAACGGCTTAAGGACAGCATGAAACGCTTGGCTGTCTCAAAAGTTGGCGCCGTCATCGAAGAATTAGGCTTTAAATATTTTGGCCCCGTGGATGGCCACAACCTCGAAGAGCTGATCCGCACCTTTAAACAGGCCCATAAAGCCAAAGGCCCGACCCTCGTCCACGTCGCCACAGTTAAAGGCAAAGGTTATGCGATCGCCGAAAAAGATCAAGTAGGCTACCATGCCCAGAAACCCTTTGACTTGGCCACAGGCAAGGCTTTCCCCTCGAAGAAACCAACCCCACCGAGCTATTCCAAGGTCTTTGCCCATGCCCTGACCACCCTCGCAGAAAACAACCCCAAAATTGTCGGGATTACAGCGGCGATGGCCACTGGCACCGGGTTAGATAAGCTCCAACAGAGATTACCAAAACAGTACATCGACGTTGGTATCGCCGAACAACATGCCGTTACCCTAGCAGCGGGCCTCGCCTGTGAAGGAATGCGGCCAGTGGTGGCGATTTATTCGACCTTCCTGCAGCGGGCCTACGACCAAATCATCCATGATGTTTGTATTCAAAAATTACCAGTCTTTTTCTGCCTTGACCGGGCGGGTATCGTCGGTGCCGACGGGCCGACCCACCAGGGGATGTATGACATTGCCTATCTCCGCCTGATTCCCAATATTGTGTTGATGGCACCCAAGGATGAAGCTGAACTGCAACGGATGCTCGTCACGGGGATTGAATACACGGACGGGGCGATCGCCATGCGTTATCCCAGGGGGAGTGGCATTGGCGCACCGTTAATGGAAGACGGCTGGGAACCCCTGCCCATCGGTAAAGGAGAAATCCTGCGCAATGGTGATGACATTCTCCTGATCGGCTATGGTGCCATGGTGCACTCGACCCTCCAGGTGGCCGAAATTCTCAGTGAACACGGCATTAGCGCCACGGTGATCAACGCCCGTTTTGTGAAACCCCTGGATTCTGAACTCATTGCGCCCCTCGCCAAGCAAATTGGTAAAGTGGCCACCTTTGAAGAGGGTTGCTTAATGGGGGGTTTTGGGTCTGCGGTCTGTGAAGCGCTCCAGGATCATGATGTGCTTGTTCCCGTAAAACGCTTTGGCATTGGGGATGTGCTTGTGGATCATGCAACTCCAGCGGAATCAAAAGCGGCCCACGGGTTGACCCCAGCCCAGATGGCCGAATCCATTCGGGCGGCATTTTTCCAGAAAGACGCCGCCAAGACAACCACCACCGTTTAAGCAAAATTGACTGTGCTTTGACTTTGATCCCCAGTGCTCCCTCGCTGCCCTGGGGATTTTTTGATGGTGGAACCGTCACAGAAAATTGCGATCGCCAAACCGAACCCGTAAAATTTGGGAGCCTCCCTGTATTTTTGCCTATGAAACGCCGCCACCTGCTCAAATACGGAACCTTTGCTGCCTGGGGTTATGGTCTCACTGCTTGCAATCGACTCCCAGATACCGTTCGTCTGCCAGGAAGATCTGCGAAGCAAGCTAACTTAGAATCAACTCCGCCGATATTAGATCTGAGTGCCCCGGAAAAGCAAACCCTCACCCTGGGTTATGTGCCGGACTTGGCGATCGCCCCCTGGCTGATGGCCCTCACCCAAGGCTTTTTTGAGCAGTATGGCCTGGAAGTTGAGCTGTATCCCCAGGTAGATCAACAGGCCGTGGAGCAGGGGCTACTAGAATCGCGTTTTGATGCGGCGATTACCTCTTTTTCGACACCACTGATTTATCAGCTCAAAAGTCCTAGGGTTGATCTGGTCGCGTTGATGCAGATCCATCGCCACGGCGGTGTTTTTTGTGGCTGCCAACAGACCTGGGCTGATAATATTCGTTCTGGCATCGACTATGCGAATTTTGCAGAATTTGCGGCGGCCTACCGGGACTATGTGCGGGCTTTACCGGAAAAAACCTTTGGGGTAGACCACGACTACAGCACAACGGCTTATCTTTATCGCTACTGGTGGGCGGCCCTGGGTTTCCATCCAGATCGAGATTTAGAATTGGTGACTTTTGCGCCCACGGAGTTGCGTCATAAGTTGCAGGCAGGGTTGATCCAAGGCTACTGCAGCCAAGAACCTTGGGGACAAGAGGCGATCGCCACCGATTCTGGTTTTATTCAATACCTCTCAGGGGATATTTGGCAGGGCCACCCGGGGCCGGTGATTACCACCAGTGCAGGCTGGCGAGAAGAAAACCCAAATACAGCTAAGGCTCTCATTGCCGCCACCCTCCAGGGTTGCCAATATTGCCAAGACCCCACCAACGCGGCCACCATTGGCCCGCTCTTGGCCAGTAACCTTGACCTTGATCCCGCCGCCCTCACCGCCCTCTTCAGTGGCCAATATTTCTACGGGGGAGACGGCGATCGCCCTATTGCCCGGCGGGATAGTCCCATTTGGTTTGACCAAGGGCGACGGATTACGGCCCCCGACCAGGCTAATTATTGCTGGCAATCCCATGGCCTGTGGCTCCTCACCCAGATGGTTCGCTGGCAACATTTTGAGCTTCGACAATATCCCCAAAATGCCCGCGAACTGGTGGCGGCAGCCTATCCCCCGGAACCCTACGGGGCGATCGCCCCGGGATTTGGGTTACGTTTACCGCCTGAGTCTTTTAAGTCAGAGATTCACTTCATTGACCAACGGGCTTTTTTACCGAACCAAGTGGCCAGTTATCTTAACCAGTTTAAAATCCGCACCTGACCCTATTTCCCGATACAAAAACGGCTAAAGATCCGATCCAAAACCGATTCAGTCACCCCTTCGCCGGTAATTTCCCCTAGGGCCTGGATCGCACTGCGTAGATCGATTGTCCAAAAGTCCAGGGGCAACCCTTGGGCAATAGTTTCTCGTACTTGGATGAGGGCCTGTTGCGCCTGGGCCAAGGCAGCGGCTTGCCGTTGGTTGATCGCAAAATCGAGATCCGCAGCCCCCACTTTCCCCGCTTGCACCAAATTGGCGATCGCCGTTTCCAATTCATCCACACCCTGGTGCTGGGCTGCCGCTGTTTTGACGACCCCTTGCACTTGGGGCGGAATTTCAATGGCCTCCGGTTGGCCGATGTCAATTTTATTAAGGATCAGAATTAAGGGTTGATTGGCTTTTGTGGCTACAATTCGCTGAAAAATTTCTTGATCTGCCGCTGTCCATCCCACCGCCGCATCGATGGTAAACAAAATCAAATCCGCCTGCTGAGAAGCGGCAAGGGAACGGGCAACACCAATTTTTTCCACGGCATCTTCGGTATCCCGGATGCCAGCCGTATCCAATACCTGTACCGGGATACCCTGCACCACAAGCTGGGACTCCACCACATCCCGCGTTGTCCCTGGCAAATCCGTGACGATGGCGCGATCGCTGCGACTCCAGGCATTTAACAGACTCGATTTTCCCACATTGGGACGGCCCACAATCGCTACCTTTAACCCCGTGCGCAATAGTTCGCCCCGGTCAGAGGTCTGGAGAATTTGTGCCACTTTTTCGAGCACCTGGGTCAGATCCCGCTGAATTTGCGGCTCATCGAGGGGAGGTAAATCGTCTTCAAAATCAATGCGGGCTTCCACTTCCGCCAAAATATCTAAACATTGACCCCGGAGTTGTTGGATCGGTTGGGCCAGTTTCCCCTGGATGCCTGCTAGGGCCACCTGGGCCGATTGGGGGGATTTTGCCCCCACCAATTCCGCGACACTTTCGGCCTGGGTGAGATCGATGCGACCATTCAAAAAGGCGCGCAGGGTAAATTCTCCTGGCGTCGCCAACCGCGCCCCTGCCCCTAAACAAAGCTGTAGCACCTGTTGCACGGGAATAATGCCCCCGTGGCAGTGGAACTCCACCACGTCTTCAGCGGTAAAGGAACGGGGGGCCAACATCAGCAGGAGCAGCGCTTCATCGACAATCGTTTGGGTTTGGGGATGACGGACATAGCCGTACAGAATGCGGTGACTCTCCCAGGTCTGCTGGCCAGGGTCTTGAAAGAGTTGACGGGCAATGGGGAGAGCCGCTGCGCCAGATAGACGGACAATGCCAATGCTGCCTTGGTTTGGGACGACGGCACTGGCGATCGCAACAATGGTATCGCCTAGGTTCACAGTCTAAAACGGGATGTCATCGAGGTTCGGTTCCGGTTCACTGGGAGCCGGGGCAGGACTAGGAGCAGGAGCCATGGGGTTGATGGGCACCACGTTACTGGGGGTGACGGGTGAAGTCGAAGCAGAAGGGGTCATGGTCGTTCCAGGAGAGGTGGGGCCTAGACCAGCACCAATAGCTTGGATTTGCGAAATCACTAACTCTGCCTTCTTTTCCTTAAAGCCTTCGGGTCGTTCGATGGTGTTCATCGTCAGTCGTCCCGTCAAGATCACTTGATCACCGTCATGGTAATTTTGCTGGATGTCTTGGCTGAGGTTATCGCCCCAACCCACGGCCTTGAGTCGGCAGGCGGGGTCTCCCTCCCGGAGCGCCGGAAATTCGATGGTGATCTGAGCCAGGGGAGTATTGTCTGGGGTATAGCGCAGTTCTGGTTCCCCTAGGATGCGCGCCATTAATACACAACTATTCATTTCGTCTCGGTTGGCGATCGCCTAACATACGGTTCAATTGTACTTTTTTAAAGCCACGGGTTGCCGTTTAGAAGCGGAGACCTAACCCTCCTTGGAGCGCAACGGCCTTTTCATTTTTACCTTCATAGGCATCAAAGGCAAACACCGCATTGGTAAAGAGCACCGTGTTGCCATTGGGCAGTGCATAATCAAGTCCCGGTTGAATCACCAAGGTGTTTCGATCGCCGACGGGGGAAGGGTTGTTTCCGGTTGCGAAGGAATAACCAGCACCCACATAGGCATCGAGTTGCCAGGTTAGGGGCACATCATAGGAAATGGTCGGCACAATGGCGGTACTACCAGAACCGATAAAGGCTTGGGTCCGGAGGGAAATAGGTAATTTCAGAAACTTATAGCGGGCCGCCAAAACAGCACTGAGTTGTTGACCTTCGCCGTTCCAGTCGGAGGAAACGCCAACGCTCGCCCCAGCACCCACATAGCTACCATAGGCGGCCTGGGCCTGGGCTGTGGATTGGTAAATCGCGCCAGTGAGTCCTGTTAGTAAAGTCGTGGCGATCGCCAAGTGACTTAAATGCTGTCGGCCGATGCAAGCAAGGCTCATGTTTATACTCCTCAAAACCAGGGAACGGAAATTGTCCAGAATTGCTGCTATTTTAAGGTAAATTTTAGCTTTCTACCACAGAGTTTCGGGGGCGCAAAGGACTTATTAGGGGCCGTTACTAGGTTGAGTAAATATTATTTGTCCAAATGATTTCGTCTAAAACTTAGGCTAAAGATTCAACGTTTTCTAAAACAACAATGCCCGGTTGAACCAATTCCCAAAGATTGTCTTGATCTGTGGTGGCAATGCGAGCGGGTTTGAGTAATTTAATCGTCTGTAAATCTGGCTTTTGGTTACCGTAGCAGATAAAAGTTTGCTGGAAAAAAGTGTAGTTATCGGGGGTGATTTTAAGCTGGGCGCGGGGCACAAGGTAATACTGATTTTGCACTTCGATGGCCCAATAGTCCCCTTGGTCATCGGTTTGGAATAATAACCCGCTCAGGAAATTTTCAGTTTTTCCGTCAGTTTCGAGGGCCGAGGTCACAGGCGGTTGGACAGCCAAGGCGATCGCCTCTGGGGCCAAGCCCATGGCATCGGCATTATAGGTTTCCACCAGGGCATCGTAGGCATTGAGAAATTGCACCGGAAAATCAGCGTCTGTGTCTGCATTGATTTCTGTTTCCACAGGATTCGGCTCTAGGTGATCGAGCGTTTGTGAAGCTGGATTGAATGCCTCTAGGTCGTCTAGGGTGTTCGCGGCTAGGGGCTGTGAAGGCGGTGTTTCGCTGAAGGGAATAGTGGTGGGTTGGGTTGTGACTGGTGGCGGGGCGATCGCCGCAAAATTTTCCTTGGGCGAAAGATCGTAGGTGTTTTGGAGTCGCTTGATAAGCTTTGCTTCTAGCCGATCGAGATCAAAGGAATCCGGTTCCGCATCCGGAAAATAGCGATTGACAGGCGAAGCTGCTGGGGTCGGTTTCCGTAGATAAAACAGGGCGAGGGTCGCGGTGCCTAACAGAAGGAGCAGCCCCAGGAGAAAATTGGTGGTACGCAGGCGTTGTCGCAGGCGCTGATTATCCCGCTGGAGGGTTTGGATCATTGCCGAAAAAGTCGTGCCATCATCCACAACGGTATTTTCCAGGCTTAGGCTCGTGTAGAGATAATCAATCGAGGTGACCAGATCCGGGGCGATCGCCCCTTGGGTTGAGGTTTCATTCAGGGTTTTGAGGGTTTCGCTGAGGTCACTTAACTGTTGTGCAAGGTATTCTTCGAGCTCTGTTTGGGTGACGCTACCGTAGAAACCATAGTCCGCTTCACTGAGGTTGCGCCGTTCAAAAAAATCTAAAAATTCCTGGAGCCGCCGGATTGTTTCCGGATTAAAGCCCTCTGCAAAGGGTTCAATCAGGTTGGCGAGATTATTGAGCTGCTGATCAAGGTTGGCGATCGCCGTTGCTAAAGCTTCCCGTTGGGCCGGGTCTTGAATCGTTGCCAGTTGCCCTTCCAGCAACCGGATCTGTTCTTGGAGTTGTTGCAGGCCAGCCCGATCATTCCGAAAAATTTCTGCATCGAAAGCCGCTGTCCCAGTGTTGAGCGCCGCCAAATTGTCAGGGAATTCTTCTAGGTCAGGCCGGAGACCAACAAAACCTTGGTTCAATAACCACAACTCCGCAAGGAATGAACGCCCTTGGGTAGTGGAGGTGGCTTCTTGGGCAAAGGTTGGAGGTATTAGGACAGGTGAGAGCAGTGCCGATCCGCCTGTGCCCAGCAGTAAACTCCCCAGGATTAAACTGTGCCAGCCTTGCCTCATTGCCATACTTTTTTCCTGCGATAGGATTCTTGAACCAAAAAAATTGTGCTCAGAATGTGTGAACTTACTTAAGGTGATTCTAAGGCAGCTTTCCCCCAGAAATTAGCTTAGCCTCAGAAATTTATCGCCGTCACACCCAGAAAATAAAAAGAGATATGCTACCCTAACCAGTGACTTTATGCCCGCCCCTAACTCCTATGAAAATCCGCATTGGTAACGGTTACGATGTCCACCGTCTCGTGCCTGGTCGTCCCCTCATTTTGGGAGGCATTCAGCTAGAACACCACCTCGGCTTAGATGGCCATAGCGACGCAGATGTTTTGACCCATGCGATTATGGATGCGATGTTGGGTGCCCTCAGTTTGGGGGATATTGGCCATTATTTTCCGCCTACGGATCCCCAGTGGAAAGGGGCTGACAGCATTGAATTGCTCAAGCAGGTACATCAACTCATCCAAGAACGGGGCTGGCAAATTGGCAATATTGACTCGGTGATTGTCGCTGAACGCCCGAAACTGAAATCGCACATCCAAGCCATGACTCAATGTCTTGCTGAAGCCCTGGGAGTTGATCCAGATCAGGTGGGTGTTAAGGCCACAACCAATGAAAAACTAGATGCCATGGGTGAGGAAAAGGGAATTTGTGTCCATGCTGTCGCCCTGTTAGTGCAAGTATGAGTCATGGATAATGAAAGTTAAAGAAATTATCAAACTTATAGAACAAGATGGTTGGAGCCTCACTAGAACTCGCGGAAGTCACCGTCAGTACAAGCATCCAACTAAACTAGGATTAGTAACAGTTGCAGGAAAATTCAGCGATGAACTAGCTCCTGGAACCCAAAATAGTATTCTCAAACAAGCTGGTTTAAAGTAATAAAGTAGAAATGATGCGCTATCTAATCGTCATCGAAAAAACCGATACGGGTTATTCAGCTTATTCTCCAGATTTATCTGGTTGTGTCGCAACAGGGGCAACAGAAGTTGAAGTGACGCAAAATATGCAAGAGGCGATCGCCTTTCACCTTGAAGGATTGCAATTAGAAGGCTTAGAAATTCCACAGCCTTCTGTTTCTTCTGCCTATGTTGAAATTGCAGCGTGAAAAATAAATGCAGCAACAAAAAAGAGGAGACATTATTGGCCTCCTCTTTTTAAGGATTGATTTAAGAAATGAAGCTATTACAGCAGATAGACAAGGCCGAACAGGATAATCCAGACCACATCCACAAAATGCCAGTAGAGTTCCGCTGCTTCGACACCAAAATGGGCCTGGCCACTGTAATGACCGGCTTCGCGCGATCGCCACAACACTGCCAAGGTAAATAACAGCCCTGCCGTCACGTGGAGACCGTGGAACCCCGTCAGCACATAGAAACAACTGCCAAACAGATGCTCCGTGAGGCCAAACTCCATGTGGGCATATTCATAGACCTGGCCACCAAGGAAGACTGCCCCCATCAGTGCCGTAATCCCGAACCATAGCTGGAGACCTTTGACGTCGTCGTTTTTGATCGCGCTTTGGCCCTTGTGCATCACAAAGCTACTGCTGACCAGGATGATCGTATTCACCGTGGGCACGAGCAATTCTAATTCCTTTGTGAAACCAGGCATCGTCGCCTTATAAATCAAAAAAGCGGCGAACAGCCCCAGGAAAATCATACTTTCTGCGACCAGAAACATCACGAGGCCAAACATCCGGTAGTCAGGATGGCCATGGTGTTCCGTCGGGGGCGTTTGATAATCGGTGGCGATCGCCGTATTGGTGGTTGAACTTTGCATTTTTGCGACTCCTCTAACTCATTTCTGCCACTTCAGCGAGCATCTCTTCAATGGAATCTTCGTCTCTGGGTTCCCCGTCAATGCCATACTCATAGGGGCCAGCCCAAAGGACGGGTGGCTCATCAAAGTTTTCGATACTCGGCGGTGAGGTCGTTTGCCATTCCAGGGTGAGAGCACGCCACGGATTCCGTCCGGCTGCTTTCCCATTGACTAACCCCAAGACGATTGAAACCAAGAAGGGCAACGTTGATAACGCCAAAATGTAAGACCCTAAGGTACAAACTTGGTTTAGGGGCTGGAACTGGGGATCATAAAGGGCAATGCGGCGGTTCATCCCCTGGAGACCCAAATAGTGCATCGGCAAAAAGGTCATGTTAAAGCCGATAAAGGTCATCGCAAAGTGAATTTTGCCCCAGGTTTCGTTGTACATTTTGCCCGTCATTTTCGGGAACCAATGGTACACCGCCCCAAAGAGGGCAAAGACAGAGCCACCGAAGAGGACATAGTGGAAGTGACCCACGACGAAATAGGTGTCATGGACATGGATATCAAAGGGAGCTGCTGCCAACATCACCCCTGTTAAACCGCCAATCAGGAAGGACGAAAGAAAGCCAATGGCGAAGAGTAACGCGGAGTTGAGTTGTAATTTGCCGCCCCAGAGGGTCGCACACCAGCTAAAGATCTTGATCCCCGTCGGTACTGCCACGAGCATGGTGGTTGCCATAAAGAACATCCGCAGCCAGCCAGGGGTGCCACTGGTAAACATGTGGTGCGCCCAGACGATTAAACCGAGAAAGCTAATTGCTAAACCGGAGTAGGCGATCGCCCGATAGCCAAAGATTGGTTTGCGGGAGTGGACGGGGAGAATTTCTGAAATCACCCCAAAGAAGGGGAGCACCATAATGTACACCGCCGGGTGGGAATAGAACCAAAAGAGGTGCTGGTACACAATCGGATCGCCACCGCCTGTGGGGTTAAAAAAAGCTGTGCCTGCCATTAGGTCAAAGGACAGCAAGATCAAAGCTGCGGCCAAGACCGGAGTCGAGAGCAAAATTAACGCCGAAGTCGCCAACATCGCCCAACAAAACAGCGGCATACTGTGGATGTCCATATCCGGGGCGCGCATCTTAAAAATCGTGGTGACAAAATTAATCGCCCCCAAAATCGAAGCCGTCCCCAAAATCAGCAGACATAAAATCCAGAGTTCTTCGCCCCACTTCCCAGAGATCAAACTCAAGGGCGGATAGGACGTCCAACCCGCCTGGGGTGCGCCTACAAAGAAACTCAGAATCAGAAGAATACCGCCGACGGGCTGCATCCAAAAGGCCACGGCATTTAACCGGGGGAAAGCCATATCATCCGCACCGATCATCAGTGGGATTAAGTAATTGGCAAAGGCGGCTCCGGCGGGCACAATCCACAAGAAGATCATGATCGTGCCGTGCATCGTAAACATTTGGTTATAGACTTCGGGGGAAACAAAGTCTGGGTCTGGGGTCGCAAGTTCTGTGCGGACAATCTCTGCTAATGCACCACCAATGAAGTAAAACAAGAAGGCCGTAACAAGATATTGAATCCCGATTACTTTGTGGTCAGTACAAAAGGTGAAGTAGTCCGTCCATTTGCGATCGCCCGCATGGTGTATTGTCGCGTCACTCATGGTTGATCGTTAATTAGTTATCGTGCGTTTACTAAAAAATTAGTTACAGGTTTAGTTGGTTTAATTGTTTGAAAAAGCCTGACCTTACTGGGCCATCGACATCATTCCCAAAGGATGATGGGGAATCTGCTCTAGGGTATTTTCAATAATCCCCATCTCCTCGGCGTAGGCCTGGAGAAATTCTGCATCGGTTAAGGCCGTAGAATCGACGGGTAACGGTTGACCCTCGCCATCTTGCAGCGCCACTGTGCGCGACTGCACCCATTGGTCATAACCCTCTGCCGTTTCAACGGTCATCGTAGTTTTCATGCCGCCATGGTAAGAGCCGCACAATTCTGCACAAATCACCGGGTAGGTGCCTTCTCGGTTGGCCACAAAGCTCAGTTGTGAAACCTGGCCGGGCATCACATCTTGTTTAATGCGAAATTCTGGGAGCCAGAAAGCATGGATCACGTCTGCTGCTTTCATGTTGAGTTGAATTGGGCGATCCACAGGCACATGGAGATCCCCGGAGACAATGCCCGTATCGGGGTAGGTGAAAATCCAGGCATATTGCAGGCCATTCACGTCAACCACTAAAGGATCTTCATCATTGGCCGACATGGATTTACCAATGCCAATGGCAATTTTAGAATCTGGTTCCATTGCCACCATGTTGTCCATGGTATTGGGGTTATGTTGATGATGGTGGGCCATGGTCATACCGCCCCCAGAGACCATCGGGTCGAGGCCGCCCATTTTGTTATAGATTTCAAAGCTATAGATCGCCAAAATAAAGACGATGACGGTGGGGATCGCTGTCCAGACAATCTCTAGGGGAACATTGCCTTCGATCGCCGGGCCATCGGTTAAATCCCCCTGTTTGCGGCGAAATCGAATTAGACAAATCACCAAAACCCCTTCAATCAAGATAAAAAGACCAGTGGCAATGGTCATCATCAGATTAAACAATTCATCGACATCATTGGCGTCGGCGGAGGCGGCAACGGGTAGTAAACCATGGTTTTGACCGTACCAGAGACTGATGAGGGTAATGGCAATTCCAGCGATCAAGGTCGTGATGCTATTGGGAATATTCACGGGAAATGTTGGAGCTTTTTTGGAATAACTGCTGGTTACCACGTTAAAACAAACTGTTTGGAAATGCCTTTGGTTTGTCACAATCTTCATGGTTGACTGATGACAAATCTTGATGATTTTGTATCAAGGTTATTTAAAACTCAATTATGTAATCTATCTGGCCAAAAACTTAAGATTATATTTAGATTTCCTCGGTTATTCGTTGCTTAAATGTAAAGAATTTGTACAGGATAGGTCGCTGAACAGCAGCGTCTAAATGGGTTCACTACAGTGTTAATTAACGAGATTTAGCTATTTTTCTTAGCCTAAAATCTAATTTGTGTAGCTATTTACATCTGTGGCAGTTCTGACTCCGTAGATTGTTAAGCGTTTTGTGAGGAGGCTTCATGGCTCATTCCATTTCATCTCCAAATTCTTTTTCGCCAGCGAGTGATCAGGTGAAAACATGGGTTCGTCGTTTGGTTTGGAAAATGGCGATCGCCACCTTGTTGTTAATGGCGATTGGCAGTGCAACACGGGTGATGAATGCGGGACTGGCTTGTCCGGATTGGCCCCTGTGCTACGGGCAACTGGTGCCGACCCAACAGATGAATTTACAGGTTTTCTTGGAGTGGTTCCACCGTTTAGACGCGATGTTGATCGGTCTCTCGGCGATCGCCTTGGTGGGACTCACTCTCTGGTTCCGGACGGTACTACCCCGTTGGCTGCCATGGGCCGCGAGCTTTGCCCTGTTTTTGATTGTGTTTCAAGGGATCCTAGGAGGATTAACCGTCACCGAATTGCTACGCTTTGATATCGTCACAGCCCACCTGGGGACGGCTCTCTTTTTCTTTGTTACCCTGCTCACCATTGGCAGTTGTTTGAGTGACTATCGCGGCAACGGCACCGCCGGAAAATTACCTTGGTTTGGTTTGACGGCAGCCATTTTTATTTATCTCCAAAGCCTGTCCGGAGGTTTAGTCGCCTCCCAGTGGGCCTTGCACCAGTGCTTTTTCCAAGGGGATATGTGTGTGGTGATGGACAGTCACATCGTCGGTGTTGTCCCTGCTACCCTCGCAACGCTCGTCACTGTGATCATAGCTTGGCGGACACCAGCGCTCCACCCTGCTCTCCGCAGCCTGGCCAATGTCGCCATGTTACTGGTGTGCTTACAAATTCTCATTGGGGTAGCCACCTTTAAACTGCATCTGCAAGTGGAGCCTCTCACCGTGACCCACCAGGCCGTTGGGGCGAGCCTCCTTGGGACTTTGGCGATGTTTTCTGTCTTTGCGTTCCGCGATCGCCAGCCCCACACCAGTTAAGTCAAACCCTATCTCTCCATTCCTCTGCGTCTTTAATTAAATTCAGGTATTTTTATGCTCGGCACCAGCCTTTCTCCGCACCATGAAAACTTTTGGGCGGTTATCAAAAGCTATTACCAACTCACCAAACCCCGCATTATTCCCCTACTGCTGATTACCACCGCTGCTTCGATGTGGATTGCCTCCCACGGTCACATTGACCCGGTAAAGTTACTGATTACGTTGCTGGGGGGAACCCTCGCCGCAGCCTCTGCCCAAACCCTCAACTGTATCTATGACCAGGACATCGATTTTTCGATGCAGCGCACCCGTAAGCGGCCCATTCCTTCCGGTCGCGTTCAACCACGCCATGCTTTAATTTTTGCGCTGATTTTGGGGAGTTTGTCTTTTTCCCTGTTAATGGTATTTGTGAACCTGCTTAGCGCCTGTTTAGCGTTATCGGGCATTGTGTTTTATATGCTGGTCTATACCCACTGGCTGAAACGGCACCACGTACAAAATATTGTGATCGGTGGGGCCGCAGGCTCGATTCCGCCCCTGGTGGGTTGGGCGGCGGTTACGGGTCAGTTGGATTGGTCGGCCTGGATTTTGTTTGCACTGATTTTCCTCTGGACGCCGCCCCATTTCTGGGCCTTGGCCTTGATGATCAAAGAAGATTATGCAGAAGTTGAGGTGCCGATGCTGCCCGTGGTCAAGGGAGAGAAAATAACCGTCGATCAAATTTGGATTTACACATTAATCGTTGTGCCCTTTAGTTTGTTGCTGGTGTTCCCATTCCAAGCGTCTGGGCTGTTTTATGCGATCGCCGCCTTAGTGCTGGGAGCCATTTTTATCCAAAAAGCCTGGGAATTGAAGCAAAATCCCTTTGATCAGTCCCTAGCAAAGTCAATGTTTAAATATTCGATCCTTTACATGATGTTGCTTTGTACAGCGATGGTGGTGGATAGTTTACCTGCGGTGCATGATGTCACTGCCCTGGTGACCACAACCTTAGCCTCCCTGACTTAAATTAATGACGCCCCTGTTTTCGCGCCTGCTCGCCCTCGCCCACGATAACCATGCAGCCTTCTATGCCCCCGGTCACAAAGGTGGTCAGGGGATTTTTTCTGGGTTGGCACAAGCCTGGGGGAAGGAAATTTTTCGGGCGGATTTACCGGAGCTCCCCGGTCTCGATAATTTATTTGCGCCAGAAGGGGTGATTTTAGAGGCTCAAACCCTAGCTGCCGAAACCTTTGGGGCCGATCAAACCTGGTTTTTGGTCAATGGTTCCACCTGTGGGATTATCGCCGCCATTTTAGCGACGGTGGGGGAAGGGGAAAAAATTCTCTTACCCCGCAATGTCCATCAATCGGCCATTTCCGGCTTGATTTTGTCTGGGGCGATGCCAGTTTTTGTGAATCCGCCCTACGATCCCCAATGGGATTTGAGTTATGGTTTAACGCCAGAATCTGTTGAGCAAGCCTTGCAAATTCATCCTGATATTAAAGCGGTTTTTGTTCTTTCTCCCACCTATCAAGGGGTTTGTCCAAATTTAAAGGAGATCGCCGCCATTACCCAGCGCCACAATATTCCGCTCATCGTTGACGAAGCCCACGGTAGTCACTTTAAATTTCATCCTAATTTCCCGCCCCCTGTCCTCGAACTCGGTGCTGATCTGGTGATCCAATCGACCCACAAAACTCTGGGAGCGATGACCCAAGCTTCGATGCTCCATCGACAAGGAGCCAGGGTTGATCCCCAGAAAATCAACCGTGCTTTGCAACTTGTCGAATCCACCAGTCCCAGCTATTTACTCCTGGCTTCCCTGGATGCGGCCCGCGCCCAAATGGCAGCACAGGGCGAAACCCTTTGGTCAGAAACACTCGCTTTGGCGCAACGAGCACGGCAAGCTTTGACCTCGATTCCAGGATTAAAAATTTTTGATCCCCAACCCCAGGCAGGCATCGAATATTTTGATCCCACCCGCCTCACCGTTGATGTTTCGGGTTTAGGGTTAACAGGTTATGCCGCAGATGAAATCTTAACGGAAACTTTGGATGTGATTGCAGAACTCCCCCTGGGGCGATCGCTCACTTTTATCCTCACCTTTGGCAATACAAACCAGGATATTCAGCGGCTAATCGATGCGTTTCAAACCCTTAGTCAAAACAATCAAGCACAACAGCCTTTAAACAAGCCAAACATTTCAACCGATCAGCCTAAAACCTGCTATGGACTGCCACAACTCTCGCCGCGCCAAGCTTTTTTTGCCACCAGTAGAGCCATTACCCTTGAAGCCAGTCTCAATCAAATTTGCGCGGAGTTGATTTGTCCTTATCCCCCTGGGATTCCGGCGATTATGCCCGGCGAAAAAATTACGGCAGCAACCCTCGCCAGCTTGCGCCAGACGTTACAACTGGGGGGAGTGATTACCGGGGCTAGTGATCCCAGCTTAAAAACGATTCGCGTGATTGATTAACTTAAAGCAAAAATTTGGCGATCGCCTCGGCGACTCCATCCTCTTCGACGGAGGTTGTCACCGCATCCGCAACGGCTTTGAGGGCAGTAGGAGCATCCCCCATGGCAACCCCAATCCCCGCATATTCGAGCATTTCTCGGTCGTTAAAATTGTCGCCAATGGCCATCACGTTAGCAGCCTGCAACCCCAGAATTTCTTCAGTGAGAAATTTTACCGCTTGGCCTTTCGTCGCCGTCGGTGAGGTGAATTCTACATACACAGCCGTGGACTGGGTACAGTAAATTTGCTGCTGGGTGTAGCGTTTTTGCACGAGGGGCAAGAGGGTTTTCGGTACCGTTTCTGTGTGGCAAACCGCAAGAATTTTTGTGGGAGCCTGGGCCACAATATCCCGCAAATCGGTGAGCAAATTTGCCTTGCAACCCGTTCTCTCTTGGTAAGCCGCAGTCCGCTCATTGAAGTCATCGACATATAATTCGTCGTTGTGATAGACGTGCAAATGGAGCTGCGATCGCCAATTCTTAGTGCTAAGAAAATCGAGAATATCAAGGGCAATATCGGCTGGCACTGAAAGCTGCTGATGGGGGAGAGTTTGTAGCGGGTCTTGAATCCAAGCGCCGTTATAGGCAATCAAAGGAACATCGGAGGCAATGGCTTCGTAAAATCGCTTGGCCGAACAAAACATACGCCCGGTGGCGATCGCCACTTTGATCCCTTTCCGTTGGGCCGCTTGGATCGCCTCTAAAACCTGGGGACTCACTTGGTTTATTTTCCCGGAAATCGTGCCGTCAATATCCAACACCAGTAGGCGAATGTCCTGCATTGTTTCGGTCAAAATGGTTGTCCCTAAAGCATAGAAGAGTTCCCCTATCCCAGCAACGACCCAAACCCCAAGGCCGGATTGCCACTTTGTATAATAAAAAACACAAGTACAAATTATTGCTGCATTCAAGTTTTAGAGAATTTCACCATGACCACCGAGCGGGAATTTGCCGAATGGCCCGAAAAAATTAGACGGGTTCGTGGCCAAGCGCCCCAACGCAAAACCCAGCGTTCAACCCAAGCGTCCCGTTGGTTACCGATTCTGCTGTTCTTTTCGAGTTTGGCGATCGCCCTTTGGTTCAACCAACAACTCCAGCAACGTCCGGTACAGTCGGGTGGGGAATCGTCCGCAGTAAGACAATATCGGCTCTAGGGAATTAATTTTCTGGTCGTTTTCCCTGGATTTAATGTGGGTGTAAGTTGTTGCTAAGGTTTTTTATGCCAAGGCTCTCAACGAAGGTCTACTTTTTGCAAGCTTAAATCACTATCTGAATGACCCTGTGCTTGGTCTACGAGAGGATAAAAATTCGGTACTGACTGAAAAAATATCCCCTGGGACAGGCTGTGAGGGAACCCTGACTTCGGTTATAAAATTGTTTAGATTTGAGAGGGCGAACGAGGGGACTCGAACCCCCGAATGGCGGAACCACAATCCGCTGCCTTAACCACTTGGCTACGCTCGCCATAATCACGATTAATAATGTTATCGAATTGATTTTATTTTGTCCAGGTTTTTTATGAAATTTTCTCAAATTAGCGGTGTGGTCAGCGGCTTCGGCGTTGTTGCCCTTGGGGCGATCGCCTACTTAACCAATCCTCCCCTGAGCCAGTATCGCAATTATGCGGGCGAACAGATTGCCATCTATCTCAAGGATAATGTCTGCCAAAATTCGGGTGATGATCTGCCCCTCGGTTTAGGCAATCTCCAAAGCGATTTGCTGCGCAACTACTGCAAAACCCTAGTGGACGCGAGCCAGGCCCAATTGGGCGAAATCGTCAGTCGGCAAACCAGCGTCAATAATTATTTTTTCTTTAGCATCTACCAAACGGATATCGTTTTGCCGGAGCCCTTTCCACGGTACTCCTTTGAGACGGTGGGCATCTTCCAGCAGTTCTACACCTACCGGGCAGAAAAAAGCTAGGGGGAGCATTGCGCCCAGGCCTGATGGGAGAGTTTCAAACGGGCGATCGCCTCATCCACCGACCCAACACACACAGGAATTTCAAAATCCACTGCATCGGCCATCTGGGGCACCATGGTTTGTTCGGCCCACTGGACTAATTCTGTCCACATGTCGCCCACCAAAATAAACGGCATATTATGGATCGAACGCACCTGGAGCAATTGCCAAATCATCAACGCTTCGAGGGTTGTCCCAATTCCCCCCGGCATCACCACAAACGCATCGGAAACCAAAACGAAATGGTGCAGGCGTGAGAAAAAAGTCTGGTGCTGAAACACCTCTTCGACAAAGGGATTAACCTCCTGTTCAAACCCCAAATCCACGCGAATACCAATGGATTTTGTCCGGTCATGGGGATCTGCTAAAACACTGCCTTCGTTCGCTGCTTCCATCAAACCAGGGCCACCCCCCGTCACAATGTCACAGCCGAGGGTCGTCAACTCACTGGCTAAGCGGCGCACGTCTTGGTAGAGGGGCGAGTCACGGGTAATCCGGGCCGAACCAAAAATTGTCACGCGATAGCGATCGCGGCGGGGCGGCTGAATACTACTCAGGCCATTGACCACTTGCCAGAGGGATAACACGGCTTCTTGCACAATGTCATAGCTCATGGTCTGTTCGCTGAGGCTAACAGGAAAGCAAGGGGAAGGTTGGCCGTTCGCTTCGTTTTTCATGGTGATTTTTGCCCGGTAATGGGAGCAATCTTACAATATTTCCGGGAATTTCCTCGATGGCGACTGGGCGGATTGATGGTTTAAGGGGCCACCTTGATGCCTGGGTCTGTCAAAAAATCAGTCTCATTTTGCCGTTGCCAGAGCCAGCGATCGCCAAGGTTAACCAGTTGATTGAGGGCACACACATCGGGGCTAATGGTTTGGTCTGTTCCCAGTAGATAATTCAGACAAATGCCCAGGGGAATTTTGTGGCCAATCAAAAGCAAGTTGCCGGAATAAGATTTTAGTAACTGCTTGAGGGTCTTAATCGTCCGTCGCTGCACCTGGGCGGCATTTTCGGGGTAGTCGGGTAAATACTTTTCCTGGTAGCGCCAGTCGATATGGATAAAGTTTTGGCGTAAAAAAGCTTTGGGGTGGGTCAGCGGCGGGCGAGTCATCCAATGGGGATTTTGCCATTCCCCCAGGCCCGGTTCTAGCTTCAGAGGGAGGTTTAAACGTTGGGCGCAATAGTAACTCGTTTGGATTGTGCGCAGGAAAGGAGAAGTGAAAATATGGTGGATCGTTTCTGGGGCGAGGCGATCGCCTAACTCCTGGGCTTGGTGGTGGCCAGCGGGACAAAGGGGCGGATCGTAGGGATAGAGGGCCGTGGTAAACCAAGCCGGTTGCACGAAATCTAAGCGATTTCCGTGGCGCACAAACCACAACTTTCGGCCCCAGGCGCTATGGGAAACAGGCTTAAACAGCATCCCTAGACGTGGAGATTTTCCGGCAAGATTACTTCTAAAGCCTCTGCCCAAACCGGGAGATCATTACGCACCAGATCCCAGACAAAGGCAATATTGACCGCCTCGTAATCTTCACTCATGGTTTTGGCGATCGCCTCTAGTTCAAACCAAGGCACTTGGGGGAGTTCTGGGTGCATCACCTTGGGAATATTTCGCGCCGCCAGACCCATAATTTCGATCCGCCGAATCACCGCATCCTGAACCACAATATTGCCGAGGAACTCCGTCCAACTCAGATCCGCTAGATAATTAATCGCGAGCCGCGCCGAAATGAGAATATCCAATAAAACTAATGTGTGCCGATCCGCCATGGAAAACCTCGAGATAAGCTCCGGGTGGAGTAGTAAATCGCTATAGTGGATAAAATGATCACTTAACAAAGTATCGTATCGACTTGATGGAGCCGCTGTTCCCCATAGATATCCGCTGATGAAACGTCAAACTCGTTCACGTTACGATCGCCCTCCCTACGACCGTCCGAGGTATCCCGAACGGGAACCCAAAAAGTCCCTCTTTAACTTCAACTATGCAACCCTGGCACTGTTTGGGGGAATTTTTGTCCTAGGGGTGACGGTGGGCATCGGCTTTAGCTCCAGTACCAATCTTAACCCGACAAGCATTGATTCTCGCCTGGAAATTGACCGTCAGGCTCCGGATGCTGAACTTTGCCAACAATTTGGTGCGAGTGCCATTGTGACGGACATGAAAATCTTTGTGACCCTCAACCCCTTCAACGTTTTTGTCACTCAGCCGCAGATGGAACCAGGCTGTGTAATTCGGCAAAATAACTGGGCCATTCTCGAACGCCAAAACCTGGTCACCTCAGAACAGGTCAACGACTGCAAACGGCGCATGAATACCTTTGGCTATACCGGCAGCCTACAAGGGTCACCGAGTATTAACTGTATCTATCAAAATGATGCAGCAGGGAATCTTTTCCTCAATCAACCCGGAACGACCTCAGTCCCAGAATCTGACCGCTTCTAGGGAACAAAAACAAAAATTCAAGGTTAAAGACTATAGGATAGTAACGGCTCATTTTTCGTGTAGGGAGACCTGATTTTATGTGTGGCATTGTGGGATATTTAGGCACGCAAGCGGCAACAGATATTCTGGTCTCAGGCTTAGAACGGCTAGAGTACCGGGGTTATGATTCGGCGGGCATTGCGACGATCTGGCAAGAAAAACTCCACTCGGTACGGGCCAAGGGCAAACTATATCGTCTCCGGGAGAAATTGGAAGGGAACAGTACCCCCGCCACCATTGGCATTGGTCACACCCGCTGGGCAACCCATGGGAAACCAGAGGAACATAATGCTCACCCCCATTTGGACATGGCGCAACGGGTGGCCGTGGTTCAAAATGGCATTGTGGAAAATTACCGGGAGTTGCGGGAAGAACTCCAGGGCAAAGGCTATACTTTCCTGTCGGAAACAGACACGGAAGTCATCCCCCATCTGATTGCGGATCTGCTCCAAACGACGAAATCTGAACCGGAACCCCTCCTCGCTGCGGTACAAAAGGCTGTGCAACGGTTGGAAGGAGCCTTTGCGATCGCCATTATTTGTGTGGACTATCCCGATGAATTGATCGTTGCCCGGCAGCAAGCGCCCTTGACCCTGGGGTTTGGCCAGGGGGAATTTTTCTGTGCCTCGGATATTACGGCATTAATTCCCCACACCCGGGCAGTTCTAACCCTCGAAAACGGTGAAATGGCCCGGATGACGCCCCTGGGCATGGAAATTTATAATTTTGCGGGCGATCGCCTCAAAAAAGCCCCCCGCACCCTCGACTGGAACCCCGGTCAAGTGGAAAAACAAGGCTTCCGGCACTACATGCTCAAGGAAATCTATGAGCAGCCGGCGGTGGTGCGCACCAACCTCGAAGTCTATCTCAATCCAGAAGCAGCCCAGCCGATCAACCTCGGTATTAATGACCCCACATTTCTCGACAACATCGACCATATCCAAATCGTGGCCTGCGGTACCAGTTGGCACGCTAGCCTCGTGGGGAAATATTTACTCGAACAACTCGCTGGCATTCCCACCTTTGTGCACTATGCCTCGGAGTTTCGCTATTCTCCTTCACCGATCATGCCCAATACCCTGACCATTGGCGTGACCCAGTCCGGTGAAACCGCCGATACGATCGCCGCCCTAGAAATGGAAAAAGAGCGTCGCCTCCACCACAACGACCACCTCAAGGCCCGCCTTCTAGGTATTACCAATCGTTCGGAAAGCACGATCACCCACATCGTTGACAAAGTGCTCTATACCCATGCCGGCATTGAAATCGGCGTTGCGGCCACCAAAACCTTTACGGCGCAACTGATGAGCTTTTATTTCCTGGCTCTGGAGTTGGCGGCCCGACGTCAAACCCTCGCCCCTG
>Ga0213835_100162_pt1 | contig 82488 bp, 79 predicted proteins | sample SWPATP01_FD_160576 | JGI IMG/M metagenome (GOLD analysis project Ga0213835, IMG submission 160576) | Coastal seawater microbial communities from Marineland, Florida, United States - SWPA TP0 #1 | ecosystem: Environmental > Aquatic > Marine > Coastal | place: USA: Florida | collected 2016-08-05 | reverse complement strand
ATAATTGCGTGTCGCATCTATTCAGCCCCAGCCAGAAATTGCTGACCGACTTCCGCAAAAATTGCGAGGGCTTTGTCTAAATGTTCCTGGGTGTGGGTCGCCATCACACTGGTCCGGAGGGCGGCTTTATTACGAGGCACCGCCGGATACACCGCTGCATTCACATAAACTCCTGCCTCTAGTAGGGCCTTACAGAACTGCATACATTTAAAATCATCGCCAATGTGTACCGTAATAATCGGCGTTTGGGCGGTACCGACCGTAAAGCCAAGGGACTGTAACCCCCGTTGCCAATATTGGGCATTTTCGTGGAGCTTTTGTACCCGCCAGGGCTCGGCGATCAAAATATCCAAGGCCGTGGCAGCCGCAGCCAGGGAAGTAGGCGGAATAGAAGCAGAAAATAACATAGACCGCCCGTTAAAACGAATCCAATCAATCACCTTTGCTTCGGCGGCGACCCAACCGCCAATGGAAGCCAAACTCTTGGAAAAAGTGCCACAAAGAATATCACTGCTGTCGATCATCCCGAAATGCTCCTCCGTCCCCCGGCCCGTTTTTCCCAAAACACCCAGAGCATGGGCATCATCTACTGCGAGGGTAGCCCCATGGCGATCGCATAATTGCCGAATTTCTGGTAGGGGCGCAATATCCCCCGTCATTGAATACAGACCATCAATCGTGACCATTGTTGCGGACTCTGGCGTCACCTGGATCAATTTTTGTTCTAAATCTTGCAGGTCATTGTGCTGGTATTGAACTACCCGGCAGCGACTCATAAACGCCCCATCGTAAATGCAAGCATGGGCCTCACTGTCGAGGATCATCGTTGTATTTTCGTTCATTAAGGCGGAAATAAAGCCTAAATTCGCTTGATATCCCGTGGTAAAGACTAGAGCATCCTCATGACCGACGAAGGCGGCAAGTTTTCGCTCAAATTCTCGGTGTTGGCGGGTCGAACCATTGAGCAATCGTGATCCCGTTAAACTCGGCCCTTCTTCTAGAGCGGCCTTGGCAGTGGCTTCTCGTACTCGGACATCGGCAGTCAGCCCCAGATAATTATTGGAGCCCAACATAATTAGTTGTCGCCCTTCAAAAATACAGGTGGCCCCTTCATTGCGTTCAAGGGCACGGAAATAGGGCAGTAGATCATTAGCTCGCAATTGATCCGGCAGGTTAAACTCCCTGGCTTTATCGAGGACATTGCGGCTTGGTTTATAAGCGAGGCGCAACCGTTGGTCGAGATCGATGCCCTCTGCTTCTAGCTGAGTCGCTTGGGGGAGATGTCCGTTTTGGTGATGTTGGGATTCTTGGGGGAGATTAGCTAGAGTCAGGATATCTTGGGCGAGTTGGGCAACGGTAAGATCCTCAAAAAATTTTTCAAGGGGCACTATTAAGTCGAATTTTTGCTCGATGTAATGCTTGATTTCAACAACTTGCACGGAATCTAGGCCCAAAGCGGCGATGGGCTGATCGTCTTGGATGGTATCAAGGGGCAACGAGAGGGCTTGGGCCAATTGTTCGCGGAGGGGTTTAATTAAGTCAGTGGTCGGCTGGGAGGGTTGTTGTTTCTGGGGAGGATTAAAACTTTGGGCGGAAGCATGATCTACTTCACCCAGGACGCTGCGGCCCACAACCATCAACTCATCGGCCAGAAACGCCTGACGGCAACGGTGTCGTTGGATTTTACCGCTGGACGTTTTCGGGATACTACCGGTTTTAATCAGGATGATGCCATAGGTTTGTAGTTCATGGTTTGCCGCGATCGTTTGACGGATTTTTTGGGCGATCGCCTCGACATCCAGATTTCGGAGAAAGGTTCGTTTTACCTCTTGCACCAGCATTAGGCGTTCTGTACCGTCAATTTCTACCGTGAAGGCCGCCCCGCAATTTTCCCGGAGAGCTGGGTGAGACTGTTGAGCCGTAAGCTCGATGTCGTGGGGATAGTGATTTTTTCCTCGGACGATAATTAAATCCTTAAGGCGACCGGTAATGAACAGTTCTCCTGCGGCGATAAAACCAAGATCACCAGTGCGCAGGAAAGATTTTTGATGGTGATTGAGAGTTGCCGTAAAGGTTTCCTGGGTGGCAATGGGGGCATTCCAATAACCCCGGGCGACACTGTCCCCCCGCACCCACACTTCCCCAGTCGTCCCTTCAGGACAAGGGGCAAAAGACTCCGGATCGACGATCGCCACCTGGGTGTCATGGTAGGGTTGGCCACAACTAACAAATAAATTGTCTGACTCTTCGGACGAACTGGTGGTGATCGGGGCTTGTTGCTTATCACCCCCCGTAATGAATAGGGTCGCCTCCGCCATGCCATAGCAGGGATAAAAGGCCTCTGGCCGGAAACCACAGGGGGCAAATTTTTGATTGAATTTTTCGAGGGTCGCCGCCCGCACTGGTTCCGCACCACTGTAGGCAAGATTCCAACTGCTTAAATCTAGATCGGCTAGATCACTGTCCGTCAGGCGATCAACACACAGATCATAGGCAAAATTTGGCCCACCGCTGGTCGTAGCCCGATATTTGGCGATCGCCTGGAGCCAGCGGCGGGGATTTGTCAAAAACGCCACCGGAGGCATCAAAATACTGGGAAAGCCCACGTAAAGCGGCTGGAGTACATGGCCAATGAGACCCATATCATGGAAAAGGGGCAGCCAACCGACCCCGATACTCTTTTCACTATGGCCAAAGGCGGTTTGAATCAGTCGCTGGTTGTGGAGGATATTCCGGTGGGAAACCATCACGCCCTTGGGTGTCCCCGTAGAGCCAGAAGTGTATTGCAGAAATGCTAGATCATCCCCCTGAATTGTCTGGGGCTTGAAGCCTTGGGGAGCTTGTTTTAAAGTATCCGTCGCCAAAAAGGTTAAATCCTGAAACTGCTCTGCTTGGGCAAATCTTTGTTGAATATCTCCTAACAAAGCCTCGGTGGTTAGGGCAAGTTCGGCCTGGGCATTATCGGCGATCGCCAACAGGCGCGATAACTTTTGGTTGCGCTTCGGCGGATAGACAGGCACCGCAATCACCCCGGCATAAAGACACCCCAAAAATGCTGTGATAAACGCCAATCCAGACGGATACAGTAACAATGCCCGTTCCCCACGCCAGGGGGTCAGATGGGAGGCGATCGCCTTCGCCTGGGTCGCTAATTCTTGGTAAGTGAGGTGACCAGATTCAGTTTCTCCATTTTCTAAAAAAACATAGGCTTGGGCATTGGGTTGGCTGCGTGCCCGCTCATTGAGGATATCGAGCAACGATGCTTGTGCCTGGATAGAATGCTGGAGAAACGTCATAAAGCAGTAAATCAAAAGCTAAGGGGACGCAACAGTTGTGGAGCCTGACCTTAAGGAATAATAAAGGAGTTTTCTAATTTTGTTATGCAGAAATATAGCCTAATGTTGTCAATCCCGGTATTTTTGCCCCAGTATTTAGAGCATTGAGAATGAGAATTACCAGTCCCATTTTCACAACCTCAAGTCAATGGGCATAGTAGATCCCCCGGTTGAATTCAGTATCGGCCAGACAGCGGCTCAATCACTGGAAAAGACCATAGGCGATCGGCGATCGCCCCCTAGGTGCCGTAAAATCATAGCGCTAATGGGCTAGAAAAACGAGACAGGGCATTTTCCGACTCGAATTCACCATCATCCAGCCGGGAAACGGCTAGGGGTTATTTCTTGGGTATGGACGTAACTGGATTCGAACCAGTGACCCCATCGATGTCAACGATGTACTCTAACCAACTGAGCTATACGTCCGGGTTGCAAACAGTATATAAATGTAGCATTAGCATTTAAGAATATGCAAGCATCTCGGCAAAGAAAAACAGAAGGATTGCTTTATCAGGGATGTTTGATTAAAATAGCATCGATTATTCAGGCTATCGAGTCCCCTTACGATCTTTGAGTCAATCTTTAGATATTCCGACCCTTGACACCCTGGCACAGGAGCTAGCTGCCATTCAACAAACTGGCTCTAAGCGCATTGCTCTTCTCGGTTCTCGGCATGTCCCGATTACCCACCAGCACCTGATCGAAATGATGAGCTATGCCCTAGCCCTAGGGGGAAATCGAATTATCACCTCCGGCGCAACGGGGACAAATTCAGCGGCGATTAAGGGTGTAATGCGGGCTGATTCGAGCCTTTTAACTGTAATTCTGCCCCAGAGCCTCGAAAAACAACCCCGTGAATCCCGTGTGGAACTCGAAAAGGTCGTGCATCTGGTAGAGCATCCTGAGAATGATGAACTTTCTCTGGGAGAAGCCAGCAGCCTGTGTAATAGTGAAATTATCTCCCGCTGCCAACAGCTCATTTGTTTTGCGTTCCATGACAGTGACACCCTCCTGCAAACCTGCCAAGAAGCAGAAGAACAGCGAAAACTTGTCACCCTCTTCTATTTCGATTAATTTTTTTGTGCTACCCATTTGCCCAGTTGTTTAGGATTAATCCATGAATCTGTCTGTTTCTGCTGTCCTTATCTATTCGTTGATCGGCGCGGTATTTCTGGTTTATCTACCCTATGGGGTGGTGGGCTATGCACGGGTTAAACTGGCTGGTCAAATGAGCGATCGCCTGGAGATGTTTCGGCGGCCTAGGGCAACGGTAGATCTATTGCCAGATTATGCGCAGCGGGCCAATTGGGCGCACCAGAATGCTTTTGAAGCGTTGGCGGTTTATGGCGTTGCTTGTTTGTCTGCGTTGGTAACGGGGGTGGATTCTCCCTGGGCAAAGATTGCGGCGATCGCCTTTTTGGTGGCGAGAACCCTCTACCCGTTGTTTTATATCCTCAACATTCCGGTGTTGCGTTCGATGATGTTTGCCGTGGGGAATATCGCCAACATTACGCTTTTTGCCTTGAGTGCGATCGCCGTCCAGAGCCTCTAGGAAAATCCCCAGGGCCTCGCACAACGTTTACAGGCCAATGTGAACCTTGAAATTTTTATCTGTTGAATTCAGCTAAGTATCTTTATGGCTTCTACAAATTCCTTTGATGTGGTGAGTGATTTTGATCGTCAGGAAGTGGTCAATACCATTGATCAAGCTCTCCGGGACATCAACACGCGCTATGACCTCAAGGATACCAAGACTACCATTGAGCTGGGAGAAAACACCATCACAATTAATACTGCCAGCGATTTTACCCTCGATGCAGTGCAAACTATCCTGGTCACTAAGGCCGTTAAACGGAACCTGTCACCGAAACTTTTTGATTATGGCGAGGCAGAATCCGCCAGTGGTGGCCGCGTGCGCCAAGTGATCACCCTGCGCCAGGGCATTTCTAAGGATGATGCGAAGAAAATAACCAAGATGGTCAAAACAGATTTTAAAAAGGTGCAGGCTTCGATCCAAGGGGATGCTGTCCGCATTTCGAGCAAGTCAAAAGATGACCTCCAGGCAGTAATGCAGGCGGTGCGAGATTTGGATTTCCCGATGCCGATTCAGTTTACGAACTATCGCTAATAACCCAAGCCCGTAACACTGAGAAATTCTAGGTTGTAATAGGACAAAACATAGGCGATCGCCAACAATAGACCGCTGGCAAAGTGAAACTTGACCGCAAAAAATTTGCAGTTACTCACCTTGTCAGGTTGGTCATGGTTCAGGCGGACATGGTTGATCAGACTCAGGGCAAAGGGGGCACTGGCAAACGTGAGGAGCATCCAGGGTGACCAGGTGCCGACAGCCACTAATAGGCAGGTCAAAACTAAAACGGCTCCCAGGCTGTAGGTCAATACCTGCGCCCCTTGGTAGGTGCCGAGGCGGACAATGGGTGATTTTTTCCCGGCGGCTAGGTCATCTTCGGCCTGGTGAAAATGGGAGCAAAACAAAATAATACTGGTGGTCAAAGCAACCCAAGCTGAGGCCCAGACCGCATTGAGCGTGAGGGTTTGGGCTTGGCTATAAAAGACTCCCTGACCCGTAATCCAATAGGCGAGAAAACAGACGAACTCGCCAATACCGAGATAACCCAAGCGAAACGGTGGCCCCTGGTAGGTGTAGGCGATCGCCGTTGCCAGGAGCAACAAATTAAACACCATCCAATCCTGCTGGAGGTAGCTGATTAAGGCAATTCCGGTGATTCCCAGACCCAAAAAACCGAGGGCAATGCCAAAAACCAATGGGCGATCGCCCGTGAGATTGACCACCGAAGTCGCTTTATTGACATCAATGCCCGTGTCCGCGTCGAACACATCATTACTGAGATTCATCCAAGCAATTAAGCAAATTGCCGCCCCTAGGAAAAGCCCAAACCGCACCGGGTTAAACACCCCAAATTCCCCATAGGCCGCTGCCGTTGTCACGATCACAGGGGTCACTGCCACCGTATAAATGGGGGGTTTAATCGCCGCAAGCCAAAGACGACGGGTAGCTTTCGGACTAGAGGTGGGTGGGTTTTCCGTGAGCATTATTGATTAAATGAGCCAATTCTTCAGAAAAGTGTACCTTAACCTTTCCGCAAGGGGGGAGGAGCGAAGCAATGCCCCAATACACTTTAGCTGTGAAAATCTGCTTGCAAATGTTGGGAATAAAAATTTTAGAAAGAGCCTAAAGAACCCCTTTAGAACTAGGGATCGTTGCCGCCCGACGGGGGTCAATTTCTAGGGCCATGCGCATCGCCCGGGCAAAGGCTTTAAAGGTCGCTTCAATGATGTGGTGGGAATTAATACCGTCTAATTGGCGCACGTGGATCGTCATTTGGACATGGTTGACGATCGCCACAAAAAATTCCCGCACCAGTTGGGTATCGTAGGTGCCGACCCGTTCCGTGGGGATTTCTAAACCATAGCTGAGGTGGGGCCGACCAGAAAAATCTAAGGCGACCTGTACTAAGGCCTCGTCGAGGGGCGCGACAAAATGACCAAACCGCTGAATCCCTTTGCGCTCACCAATGGCTTTGGCGATCGCCATCCCCAGGGTAATGCCCACATCCTCGTTGGTGTGGTGGTCGTCAATCTCATAGTCCCCTTGGGCCTGGATGTGCAGATCCAATAGACCATGGGAACAAAGCTGATGCAGCATGTGATCGAGGAATGGCACCCCAGTATTCACCTCACACTTGCCAGTTCCATCCAGATTGACCGTTACTTTCACATTCGTTTCACCCGTCACCCGGGCAACGGTCGCAATCCGGGGGGACTCAGAAGAAGCAGGCATCATTAGAATATAGCTAGGTTCAAATTCGCTAAGCTATTCTAGCTTAAGGTTGAAACCATTTAGGGAAACCCATACTGAAGACGAGACAGACTACACCATGGACAACAACAACTTCCTGCAACAAATGCTGATGATTGGGATTGGGACCACCTCGATCGTCGCCGAAAAAGTCAAAGAAGCCAGTGACCAGTGGGTAAAAGAAGGGACGATCAACCCAGAGCAGGCCAAAACAATGCTCGATGACATGATGAACCAACTCAAACTCGAACAGGGCAATGCAGAGGCTTATTTCGAGCGGCAGGTGCGGAATATTTTGCGGGATCTTGGGGTGCCTCGTCAGTCAGAAATGGATGAACTGCGCGGTCGCATTGATCGTTTAGAGCGGCAGGTGCGCGAACTGGAAAATAAGCAGTGGCGATAGGCCCGGTAAGATAGGAAAGCAATGCACACTGTTTGTAAATCTGGGAGTGAATGAACATCCATGCGAGAAATTTGGCTTAGTTTTGGGGTCATCGTGATCTGTGGGGTTATGTTAATCTTGTCTGCGGTCTTTAATGGGGCCAGCCAAACGGCGATCGCCGCTGAACTCAACTCAACCAGTCCAGTGGTACAAATTGCCGCCAATCCCACCGAGGAACTCAAAAATATGGATATTGATTTATCGAAAGCAACAACGACCGAATCTGGTCTTCAGTACATCGACGAAGTTGTTGGCGAAGGAGCGTCCCCCATGGAAGGGGAAATGGTGACGGTACATTACACCGGCAAACTCACCAATGGCAAAGTATTCGATAGCTCCGTCAAGCGCAATGAACCCTTTTCTTTTGTGATCGGTGTTGGGCAAGTGATTAAAGGTTGGGACGAAGGTGTCATTACCATGAAGCCTGGTGGTAAGCGCACGCTGATTATTCCCGCGGAACTGGGCTATGGTTCCCGTGGTGCTGGTGGTGTGATCCCCCCCAATGCCACTTTGATCTTTGATGTGGAATTGCTTGGGATTCGCTAGGCTAACCACGATTGATATTGCTACAAAAATCCCCCATGCCAAACGGAAAATGGGGGGTTATTTTTTTGAATTGGCGGTAATGATCAAACGCAAATTTATTCTGTGACGACGGCTGGCGGCAAAATGACTTTCGTGGCGAGACCAAGCCGTTGTAGGAGCCAGATGGCCCACCAGGTAACATCGATTTCCCACCAGCGCCAACCGGCTTTCGCCACACTGGGATAGGCATGGTGGTTGTTATGCCAGCCTTCGCCATAGGTGAGAATTGCCGCCCACCAGAGATTACGGGAATTATCGTCGCTTGCGTGACTGCGGTAGCCCCACACATGGGTGACAGAGTTGATAAACCAGGTGCTATGCCATAGCAACACCGCCCGCACCAGCATCCCATACACGACCCAAGACCAACCGCCGAGGAGATAAAGGGCGATCGCCAAAGGAATTTGTAGCAACAGAAAATTGCGGTTTAGCCAACGGTAAAAGGGCTGTTTCGCGAGATCCTGGGCATAGCGGCTGTATTGGTCAGCATCAAAAAATTGTTGATCGGGGTAGAAAATCCAGAGCATATGGCTCCACCAAAAACCCCGTTTGGCGGAATAGGGGTCTTTAACTTCATCTTCCGTGTGGGCATGGTGCAGCCGGTGGCCCGCCACCCAAAAAATAGGGCCACCCTGGAGGGCAAGGGCACCAATAAACGCCAGGGTATATTCCAGCCATTGCGGGACTTTGAGGCTGCGGTGGCTCAACAGGCGATGGTAGCCCAAACAAATGCCAATACTGCCAAAGAGCCAGTGGAGAAACAGACAAACGGCGATCGCCGACCAAGAGAAAAAGAAGGGGGCCAAACCAAGGGCCAGGAGATGAACCGCGCCAAAAAAGAACACGGCAACCCAGTCTAGGGTCGGTTTTTGGGTGGGGTGTTGCACAGATTGGGTCATGAATTCTCAAACAATAGAACAAGACAAAGGGGAATATCGGTGGGTTGATCCTCCCCCAGGGAACTGGTGGCGATCGCTAAATCGCCTTGGAGAAGGTTTTCTCCGTTTTGTGTTGCAGGTAGGTATCAAACACCGCCGCAATATTGCGGATCAGCAGCCGACCACTGGGCGTCACCTGGAAACCATCTCCAGAACGATGAATTAGACCATCGGCTTCCAAATCGTTTAGGGCACTCAATTCGGCTTGGAAATAATCGTTAAAGTCTAAATCAAAGCCCAGGTGATATTTGTTTTCGAGGTTGGGGGCCGACAGTTGGAACTGACACATCAATTCCATGATCACAGTGCGACGAATCAGGTCATCTTGGCTGAGTTGAACGCCCTTTTCGATGGGAAGAACTTGTTGATCAATGGCAGCATAAAAATCTTTGAGCTTTTTATGGTTCTGGGCGTAAACGTTCTGGAGCATACTGATCGATGTCATGCCAAATCCCAAAAGATCCGATTCCGGCTTCGTGGTGTAGCCCTGGAAATTCCGGTGCAGTTCCCCCGCCTGTTGGGCGATCGCCAATTCATCGTTGGGCTTGGCAAAATGATCCATCCCGATGAACACATAACCGTGGTAGGTCAGATTAGCGATGGTCATCTTGAGGATTTCGAGCTTTTCGGCGGTGGGGGGCATCGCCGCTTCGGGCATCCGTTTTTGCAGAGGTTTCAGCCAGGGCACATAGGCAAAGCTAAAGACAGCGATCCGGTCGGGGTTGAGTTGGATTGTTTTTTCCACCGTTTCCGTGAACGTCGCCAGGGTTTGGTAGGGCAGGCCGTAAATTAAATCTACGTTGACGCTCTCAAAACCTGCCTCGCGGATCCAGGCCATCACCTCAAAGAGTTTTTCTTCCGGCTGGATGCGATTGACCGCCGCTTGTACCTGGGGATTAAAATCCTGAATGCCAAAGCTGATCCGCTTAAAACCCAGTTGATGCAAGACAAAAATATACTCGCGACTCACCTCGCAGGGGTTGATCTCGATGGAAATCTCCGCATCGGGCGCAAATTGAAAATTGTCCTGGAGGGTTTGCCACAAACGCGTCACTTGCTCCAAGTTTAAATAATTGGGTGTGCCGCCACCCCAGTGGAGTTGTTGCACCAGGCGATCGCCTTGGACGAGGGGGGCAACCTGTTGAATGTGACGAATCAGGTAGTCCAGATAGGTAGCGGCGGCGGGTTTGTACTGGGTAATGATCGTATTGCAGCCACAGAAATAGCAGGGCTTTTCACAAAAAGGAATGTGGCAGTAGAGGGAAAGGGGCGTTTTTTTATAATTCCCCATGGCGATCGCCTGGCGGAAAAGATCCCCATCAAAATCGGGGGTTAATTCCGTTGCGGGGGGGTAACTGGTATAGCGGGGAACCGCTTGATTATATTTTTGGAGGAGCTGTCCATCAAAGCGGACATTTTGACAGGCTAAATTCATGGGAAAAAGAGATTAATGAAAGCAGTTGATTTTTCAAAAAAATCCCCCGGCACCTCCACTTCAGGGCGACGTTAAGCTTTCAAACCACATCACAAAAGTGCTCAGGGGAACTTGTAGGAATAGAGGATTAAAACAGGTTCTAAGAAGACGCCACGATCGCCTGGTCTTCGGGATAGCGGCGCTGATTTTCGGTACTGCCCGGGCGGTCTTGGCGAGTTAACAAATCAAAGGTATGTTCACCGATGGCCGCCTTTACGTCCGGCTCCAACTCGTGCATCACATCCCGGTTGAGGGCAAAGGCATAATTCGCTTCGTTGATCATCTTCTGGATCGTTTCTTCGTCTAGATTCAAGCGATCCAGCGCATCCCGATATTGCAGCTTAAAATTGCGGCGATCGCCTGGGGTCGGCCAGGAGTCAAATTCATAAAATCTGGTGCCCTGGCCATCGGGTAACGCTAAGGCTGAGCGGATAATATTTTTTAAACTCTGACCGCCGGATAGATCTCCCATATAGCGCACATAGGCATGGGCAATCAGGAGCAGTGGATCAGTGGCGGCCAGTTCTTGTAAGCGCGCTTGGTAGACTTTACCCGCCGGGAGTAGTTCCAGTTGCCTGTGCCAATGCTCACCGTAGTAAAAGGCAAGATCCTCTTCCAAATGGGGCACTCGGTTCAACTCCGGGAAATAGATTTCCCCTAGAATTTCGTGGTCTTTGTACTGTTCAAAAGCCGTCTCCAGGGTGTAATAGACCGCATACAAATTGGCCATCAATTTCCGGAGGGGTTGCCGCTCCACAATGCCCTTCAAAAAGCACTTCATAAAAGCTGTATTTTCTGAGAGGGTATGGGAGGTTTGGGTACCAAAGCGGAGGCGTTGGGATAGGGTCGTCATGGCTACTCCATGGGGTAAATAAGCGGAAAAATACTGAGGGGAATTTTTAGTGAACCTCGGCCCGTAGGGCTTCGGCATCCACAGGCTTGGTGAAGAAAATCAAAGCCATATGCCAAACAATGTTGATAATCCAGGGGATTTTTTGGAAAAACTGAATCACTTTGGGGTTGCCGTTGGTGGCGATCGCCTTTAGGTGTTCATTGGCGGCGGCGCAGGCTTCTAGGCGGGTGAAAAACTGCGGATGGTTTGTGTCGAGCACTTCCGGGAAAGCCCGTAGAGACGTTTCGTTGGTGTTGCGAATCACGTCCCGATTGTATTGGTGGGCATCAAGGCCAATCATCTCGTAAAAGTCAGACCGTTCCAGGGTTGTCAGGGAATGGGTGACAAATACCGTTAACAAGAAAAAGCGCGACCACAAGCGAGATTGCCAAGTTTTCCACAGGGATTTTTGCGATCGCAATAGGGCTTTAAAAAAGTCTCCGTGGCGGTTTTCGTCCTGGCACCAGCTTTCAAAATACTTAAACAGCGGATAAATATTGTGTTCTGGGTGTTTCTCCAGGTGGCGATACACGAGGATATAACGCCAATAGCCAATCTTTTCTGACAGGTAAACGGTATAAATTACCCACTCCGGCGGAAAGAAAGTATAGGTTCGTTTTTGGGTGAGATATTTCAGGTCTAAACAGAGACCAAAATCCACCATTGATTTGTTGATAAATCCCGCATGGCGTGCCTCGTCCCGGGCCAGCAGGTGAAAAGCTTCGGCCAAAATCGGGCTGCGATCGCGGAGGCGGCGGGAAAGCTCTTTAAATAAAAGAAAGCCAGAAAACTCAGAAGTACAAGAACGTTCTAAAAAGTCAATGAAAATACTGCGAGTTTTTTCATCAAAATGATCCCAAGATTGCTCAAAACTTTCGTCACGGATGAAATGGTTGCGGTTATAATCGGCCCGCAATTCTTCGAGGGCAGCCAAAATTTCTTCCTCATGGGAAGAGAGCACCATGTTGGCAATTTTATCGAAATCTGTGGTGTAAAAGCGGGGTGTTAGGAGGGTTTCTTGAACTGGTTTTTTAACCCCTGGTCTGAGAAGTTCTGGACTCGGCTGGTCAGTGAGCGTAACCATAGGCTGATTAAAAGGTGTTTTTTAAATCTTTCTGGGACTCATCTTTTCGGAATTATCCTGAAGTTTCAAGAGGGTTTCTCCGGCTAGCCTATAGTTACCTGGGGTAAAAAAATGTTGCCTTTGTTAGGATTCCAGGGACATTGAAGAAATGTTAAAGTTTTAGCAATGAAGTATGTTTGGCCAATGACTGACCCCAACCCTTGTAATGATGTTAATTTCCAATGTCCGATCCAATTTGTGGTGGATTTGTTGGGAAATAAATGGTCAATTTTAGTGTTGCGGGAGCTGTTTACAGGCGATCGCCGCACCAATGAACTGCTCAAGGCTTTACCGGGGATCAGTACCAAAACGTTAATGGTGCGCCTGCGAGAACTAGAAGCCCATGGCCTGGTGGAACGGCGCATTTACGCAGAGATCCCCCCCCGGGTGGAATATTCGTTAACAGCAAAGGGACGGGAAATTCAGCCGGTGATGACCGCCCTCCATCAAGTCGGCTCCCAATGGTTGGAACAGGAGACTTGCGTTTGTCCTTTGCAGGGGGAAATAGATTCGGTGCAATCGGCTTAATTTTTTAGGACAATTCAAAGAGTTCAGCCACGGTCACAAAGCGATAGCCGGCTTCGGTCAACTGACTCAAAATCAAATCTGTCGCTTCTACGGTGCGTTGGCGATCGCCGCCGCCATCGTGCATCAAAACAATCGATCCGGGTTGTACAGCCCCAATGACCCGTGCCGCAATGTCCACAGGACTAGCCTCAATTTCCCAATCAAAAGAATCCACATCCCAAATCACGAGGCGTTTCTGTTGCTGATGGAGATAAAGGGGAAGCAGGAGAAAACGACGACCCCAGGGCGGCCGAAAATCGATCTGGCCCGTGACCCCCAAATTTCGCAGCAGTTGATCCGTTTTGTCCACTTCGTTGGTGATGTAGTCCCAGGAACGGAAGGCCATGTATTTGTGCTCGTAGGAATGGTTGCTCAGTTCATGGCCAGCGGCGATGGTTTGGCGGACGGTGTCTGGATAGAGTTCGATATTTTGCCCCACCACATAAAAGGTGGCCTTCGCTTGGTAGTCGTCGAGAATCTCTAAAATGGCTTCGGTATAGGGCGGTGCCGGGCCGTCATCATAGGTCAAAGCAACAACTTTCTCTGGGGTGGCGACTTGGTACAGGCCAAAAAAGCTAATCTGTCTGATCAAAGGCAACGCATTTCGCACTAAGATCAAGGCGATCGCCGTGGCGAAAAATAAACGAATGACCTTCTGCCAAGCCTTGGGGCGCAGGGGAACAAAACGAACAGCTTTCACAATGGGTACCGCAGGGAAGAAGTGAGCACCTACCTAGCCAAGATAGGCTGCTTTAACCCGTTCATCGGTGAGTAGATCCCGGGCGTTGCCGCTAATTTTAAGGTAACCCGCTTCTAAAACATAGGCGCGATCGCTACATTCGAGGGCCAAACTCGCATTTTGTTCGACTAAAAGAATCGTGGTGCCATCGGCGTGGAGTTGTTGAATTACCTGAAAAATTTCCTTCACAATTTGGGGCGCTAAACCAAGACTCGGTTCATCAAGGAGTAAAAGTTTTGGCCGACCCATCACCGCCCTGGCGATCGCCAACATTTGTTGTTCCCCACCGCTGAGGGTGCCCGCAATTTGATTTTTCCGTTCTGCGAGGCGCGGGAAAATGGCAAATTGTTTTTCGAGATCTGCTTTAATCCCTAACCGATCCTGGCGCGTGTAGGCCCCCAATTCCAAATTCGTTAAAACTGTTTGCCGCGCTAAAATTCGTCTTCCCTCTGGACTATGGGCAATGCCAGCCCTGACAACGGCATGGGGGGCACTTTTGGTGATCTCGGTGCCGTGATACAAAATTCGACCTTGGCGGAGATTGACCAGCCGCGAAATGGCCTTGAGAGTGGTGGTTTTTCCGGCCCCATTCGCGCCGATCAGGGTGACAATTTCCCCGGCATTGACCGTTAAGTGGATATTTTTCAGGGCTTCGATACCACCGTAATTGACTGAGACATCAATGAGTTCCAACATTTACTCATCCCCCAAATACGCTTCAATCACCGCTGGATCTGCCTTTACATCCTCTGGTAAACCGAGGGCAATCAGTTCGCCAAAGTCCAACACCGCCAGGCGATCGCACAGTCCCATCACCAGGGGAATATGATGCTCAATCAACAGAATCGTCAGGTCAAATTGCGCCCGAATTTGTCGAATCAAATCACTCAAAGCGCCTTTTTCGTTGGGGTTCATCCCGGCAGCGGGTTCATCGAGGAGTAAAAGCTGGGGTTCTAGGGCCAAGGCGCGGGCAATTTCTAAACGCCGCTGATCACCATAGGAAAAATTTTTTGCCTGTTGACGGTATTTTCCGGTTAAGCCCACCAAATCTAGCAATTCCTTCGCCCGGTCGTAGGTTTCTTGCTCAGCTTTTTTCGCTTTGGGTAAACCTAAAATTCCTTCAAAAATATTGTTTTTTTGGTGCAGATGGCGGGCGATCGCCACATTTTCGAGGGCCGACAAATTTCCAAACAAGCGCAGATTTTGAAACGTCCGCGCAATACCAGAGGCGGCAATTTGGTGGGGAGCCAGACCGTGAATCTTGCGGCCTTGGTACAGAATGTTTCCTTGGGAAGGGGGAATCATCCCAGTCAACAGATTAAAAAAAGTTGTTTTGCCCGCCCCATTTGGCCCAATCAAGCCGAAAATTTCCCTTGGGGCCACCTGAAAAGACACATCATGTACCGCCACCAAGCCCCCGAAGCGCCGGGTCAAATGTTGAACGTTGAGGATGGGGATGGCTAAATCCGGCATAGGCTTGACCGATTAAATCAAGCTTATTTTAGCGGCATCTAGGGGGGAAATTAACGGGATTATTGAGTCGGCGATCGCCAAAAATCTCCCCAGGTGATTGGTCTACCTTATGAAAAATATGTGCCATCCTCATTTATCTAAATGGATTATTTTGGTTTACTATGATTCCTCAGTAGTCACCTCGTTTTGACATCGGACGATCGAACAGTGAAAAAACTTATTCGCGGCCTGGACAAATTTAAGCAAAGCTATGTTGCGAGCCACCAGGATCTTTTTGAACAACTTTCCCACGGCCAAAAGCCCCGCGTTCTGTTCATTTGTTGCTCCGACTCCCGTGTTGACCCGGCGCTGATTACCCAAACGGATATTGGTGAAATCTTCGTCATCCGCAATGCCGGAAATATTATTCCTCCCTATGGTGCGGCCAATGGCGGCGAAGGGGGCACCCTAGAATATGCTCTCCAAGGCCTCGATATTCGGCAAATTATTGTCTGTGGCCATTCCCACTGTGGCGCGATGAAAGGGCTGCTTAAATTAAATAAACTCCAAGCGGATATGCCTTTGGTTTACGATTGGCTCAAGCACGCCGAAGCCACCCGTCGCCTCGTCCGGGATACTTACCCCCACTGCGAAGGGGAAGAACTGGTCGAAACCCTCGTTGCGGAAAATGTCCTTGTTCAGATTGATAATCTCAAAACCTATCCCGTGGTGCGATCGCGGCTCCACCAGGGCAAGCTGAAAATCTATGGCTGGATCTACAACATCGAAAATGGCGAAGTGTTAGCCTACGACGAAACAAAACACGCCTATGTGAAGCCAGACTATAGCCTCATCGACGAAACCCCCTTAACGGAGCGTGAAGCCCTAGAAGGTTGCCCACTTCCCTACACCGTCGCTTCTGGCCAGAGTTTAGCGGGTTGGTACGGCGAAACTGATACCTTCTCTGTGAGTGGTTAGGCTGCCATACAAATTTTTTTTGATCCCTGGGGCGATCGCCAATGTTAAGCGAGTTCGATGGGAATGTAGGCCTGAAAATTTTTAAAATCTTGGTCTTCTGTCAAAATTTTGTAGCGTCGGCGATGAGCAACAGCACAAATCAAAAAATCTGTATTTGATCCTTGTACGCCATTGCGTCGACATTGATTAAAAAACTCAGCAGCGGTTTTATAGTCAGCGGTATCTAGCTCTAAATCCAAAAATCCTTGAAGATAGCTTTTGAGACGGGCAAATTGATCAAGATTGCGGATCCCAGATAAGATTTCTTGACGAATCAACCCAAGCATAACAACTTCATCCGCGATAATCAGTCGTTGTAGTTCTAAAACTTGAGGCAACAGCTCAGGCGGTGCTTTTCGACGTAAAGCCAGGGACCAAACTGAAGTATCAACGATCGTTTGCATCTCTATCGTCGTTGTGTTTTGTAGTTATAGTTGGGATCGTATTCAATCGTTCCAAAAAGCTCAATTAATTTGAGGCGTTTACGCCGCTGAATGTATTCTTTGAGGGCAATTTCAACAAGGGCATCGGGCGGTGTTTGATTGCCGAGGGCGAGAGCTTCTTCCAAAAGAGCATCATCAATATTCAAAGCTACAGTCATTTCAGTTGCCTTCAGTTAAATTAAATTCACTCTGTTAATTTTTTTGCCAATCGTCTCTCGAGAAGTGCCTGGCTTCTTGTCATGTTTGTGAAATCCTTGATGATTTCTAGTGTATCAAGTCCTTTGATAAAGGCGATCGCCGAACTCCAGCTAATAAAAAAGACGGTGCCCATTAACACACCGCCTTGCAAAAATTATGGACTCAAGTTTGAACGATTAGCGAATCTCTGGGGCACGCAGAACCGCAACATCTAAACTAGGTGCCTGTGCCGTTTGCTGGAGACTCGGCACCGATTGACGCAGGATCGCCGTTAGATTTTCTGTAGTCGAAGCATAGATCTGGGTCACAGCCTTCGGATACAGACCAATCCCAATAATCGGAATCAACAAGCACGCAATCACAAAGACTTCGCGGGGTTCAGCGTCGATCAGTTTTTCATGCGCCACAAGCTCTTTGTTTTCAGGGCCGTAGAGGATTTCCCGCAACATTGAAAGCAGGTAGATCGGCGTTAAAATGACGCCCACCGCTGCGAGGAAAACGATAATCACCCGGAAGGTGGGGCTATAGGCGTCACTGGTGGCAAAACCAACAAACACCATTAATTCAGCAACAAAACCACTCATCCCCGGCAACGCCAAAGATGCCATCGAGCAGGTCGTCCACATCGCAAAGATTTTCTTCATCTTTTTGCCGACTCCACCCATTTCATCGAGCATGAGGGTATGGGTACGGTCATAGGTGGCACCAACCATAAAGAAGAGGCTTGCGCCAATTAGCCCGTGGGAAATCATCTGCAACATTGCGCCGCTGGTGCCCAAATCGGTAAACGAAGCCATCCCAATCAGCACAAAGCCCATGTGGGAAATGGAGGAATAGGCGATTTTTCGTTTGAGATTGCGTTGAGCAAAGGAAGTTAGAGCCGCATAAACGATATTGACGACCCCCAAGATGACGAGCACCGGGCCAAACAGGGCATGGGCATCGGGGAGCATCCCGGCATTCATTCGCAGCAGGGCATAGCCTCCCATTTTTAAGAGAATGCCTGCCAGGAGCATGTGGGCCGGGGCCGTGGCTTCACCGTGGGCATCGGGGAGCCAGGTATGCAGAGGAAAAATCGGTAACTTCACCCCATAGGCGATGAGGAGGCCGCCATAGAGCAGCAGTTGGAGATTAATGCCAAAGTCTTTTTGGGCGATCGCCGTCATATCAAAGGTGACCGTATCTCCATAGAAAGCCATGGTTAGGGCGGCAATCAGAATAAATAACGAACCGCCGGCGGTGTAGAGAATGAATTTCGTTGCGGCATAGAGCCGTTTTTTGCCGCCCCAAATGGAAAGAATCAGGTAAACCGGAACCAGTTCGAGTTCCCAGGTAAAGAAAAATAGCAACATATCCTGCACGGCAAAGACAGCGATTTGACCGCCATACATCAGCAGCATCAGGAAATAAAATAGCTTCGGCTTAAAGCTTACGGGCCAGGCTGCCAAGATCGCCAAAGTTGTGATAAAACCCGTGAGAAGAATCAAGGGCATGGAAAGGCCATCGGCCCCCACTGACCAGCGCAGATCGATTGCTTCGACCCAGGTATAGCTCTCTACCAGTTGCAGATTCGGGTTGCCAAAATCGTAGCCCGTGTAAAAGGCTGTCACGATGATCACAAAGTCAATTAAGCCAATGGTCAAGGCATACCAGCGCACTGTTTTCCCATCTTTGTCGGGGATGAGGGGCAAAAATAATGCCGCAATAATGGGAAATAAAATAATCGTGGATAACCACGGAAAATTTGCAAAGTTCATACAAACTCAAAAAAATTAATGGCTGTTTCTTAAAAAATGCAATATTTATAAATCGTTAACGCAGAATAAAGGCGATCGCCAAGCAGAATGCTTTACCCTGTACCATCTTCAAAAAGTGGGACAGAAGATCTAACGCCTCTAACGTTACTTGTACCATTCCCAAATTTTCTTGACCGACTCTCCGGGGGAACTGCAATACTCCTTAACTTTGAACCCCCCTAAGGTGAAGATCCCCTAGCAATTCAGCCTTGGCATTCCCAAACGCAGCCAGAAAATGCTAGAAATGCTCACCTCTTAATTTTTTATCAGTAGCTTGACCATGACCGACCCTAGTTCTAACCCACAACTCCAGGCCATCAGTCCCACGGTGTTTGCCCAGCGCGTCGCCACGACCGAATCTTTGCAACTCATTGATGTGCGTGAGCCCGATGAGCTAGAGATTGTCGCTCTCCCAGGCTTTACCAATTTACCCCTGAGTCAATTTGAACAATGGGCTGCCCGCATTGCTGTGGACTTTGACCCCCAGGCAGAAACCTATGTGCTTTGTCACCATGGTGTGCGTTCGGCACAAATGTGTTACTGGCTGCAACAACAAGGTTTTACCCAAGTGATTAATATTGAAGGTGGGATTCACCTTTACACCCTCTCTGTGGATCAAAGCCTACCGCGCTACTAGGGAAGAATGAGCTATACTAACCCAAACTTAGACCTTAAATCTTTCTTAAGTTAAGCGAAGTTTTTTTACTATTTTTTTATATTTCTTAGTTATTGAAAGCACTACTGTCGGCGTATGGTTGCTCAGAAAATTCTTAATCCCCGTCACCAAAATATTTTTCGAGCAACGGTCAACCATTACATTTCCACAGCGGAACCCGTAGGCTCCAAAACCCTTGTGGAGGAATATGACTTCCAGGTCAGTTCTGCCACCATTCGTAATGTGATGGGCAAGTTGGAAAAGGCAGGTTTCTTGTATCAACCCCACATCTCGGCGGGACGGGTCCCCTCTGATTCCGGCTATCGTCTCTATGTGGACGAACTCGTCACCCCCAATTCCCAGACCCGTAAACGAGCGAGCCAAACGTTACAGGAACAGACTGTTGCAGAGTATTGGGGACTAGAAGCGACCCTCCAGCGGGCAACGCAAATTTTGGCGACGTTAAGTGGTTATATTGCTCTAATCACGGTGCCCCATCAAAACCATGCTCGCCTACGCTATCTACAGTTACTCCCCCTAGGGGATCAGAAGGTGATGATGATTGTGGTGACGGATAGTTATCAACCCCAATCGTTGTCCTTGACCCTGGACTGTGACCCCGATGAGCTAGAGATTCTATCGAATTTTTTAAATCACCATCTCCAAGGGCGATCGCTCCAAGAAATTGCCAGCCTTGATCCCCAGACTTTAGATGAAGACTTTCACCATTGTCAGCTGTTATTGGAGACGATTTTGGGTAAGATTGCTCAGATTGTGCCTCATACGATTGCGACACCAATTCTGGTACGGGGCATTTCGGAAGTGCTGCGTCAACCTGAGTTTTCCCAAATTGAGCAGTTACAAACCCTATTGCACTTGCTAGAGGCGAAACAAGAACAGCTACTCCCGGTGGTTTTTAGCGGTTTACCAGGCGATCGCCCGACGCTCATTCACATCGGCACCGAAAATCCCCTAGAACCCATGAAAACCTGCGCCCTTATTTCCACATATTATTACCAAGAAAAAACGCCCGTTGGCAGTGTTGCGGTGCTTGGCCCGACGCGGATGTTCTATGAAAATGCGATCGCCTTAGTTGAAGCCACAGCAGATTATCTGTCTGAGAATTTAAAAGCCGCTTTTTAAGGTTTAAGAATCGTAGAAAATAAGGATCAAATAATTCAATTTTTTGTTTTTTTGTTGATGGCGATCGCCACAATCTTTTTAGGGGAGTACCCATAGGGGATTTCATGGACTTTGACTTAGATATTCTTCTCTTCGCCCTAGTGCTGAGTATTGACTGTTTTTCTGTCGCCCTTGCACTAGGAGCACGCCATTTTTCCCGCAAGCGGGCCTTATTTTTTGCGCTCAGTTCAGGTTTCTCCGGTGGCGGCGCTATTTCCCTCGGTTTTCTCCTGGGTAATTTCGCCCAATACATCACCTTCTATGATCAAGGAATTGCTTTTATTCTCTTGATTCTCATCGGTGTTCACATGTGCTACAGCGCCTACCGAGAAATGCAAAAACTCCCAGGCGATGATGATGAATCCAGAAAAATTCATGGCCTTTGGAAAATCCTTTTGGTCTCCAGCATTTCCAGTGTTGATTCTTTGGGGGTTGGTATTTCCCTTGGTTTAATGGGCAAACCCTTAATTCCCTATTCCCTGGGGATCGGAATTTCCGCCTTTTTTGCTACTTATGTGGGCTTATTTTGCGCACAATTAATTTCTAGTCAATTGAAGGAAAAGGTAGAGTTTTTTGGCGGTGGTGTTTTGATTGCCATGGGCCTTAAAATGCTCTCAATATAATGATTATTTAGACCCGATTTTTATAAATCTAAAGTCGTCATTTTCCAAGTAAAAAGCAGATTATTATTTCGCTCAGTTTCACGAGAATTAGGATTTGTTTGTAGATAATTACTTTTTGGGAAGATTTTTTTAAATGATTTTGTGGAACTTGGGAACAATGAAAAAACTATGATAAATCGGCCCACGATTTTTCGTTTATAGTAATAAATGCATTCTTTTCGGGTTGGCGATCGCCACGGCATTTATGGGTTTTGAATTAGACATTATTATTTTCGCCCTTGTCCTCAGTATTGACTCTTTTTCCGCCGCCTTAGCCCTTGGTATTCGCCACTTTTCTGGAAAACGGGCTTTATTTTTTGCGCTCAGTTCGGGGCTTTCTGAAGGGGTGGCGATCGCCCTCGGCTTCATTTTGGGACGTTTTGCCCAGACTATAATTATGGCCTACGATCATTGGGTGGCCTTTGCCCTATTGGTTTTGGTGGGTGGACATATGTGCTACAACGCTTACCAAGAGATGCGAGCCAAGCCAGGCGATGACGATGGTGAATCCGTCAAAATCCATAGCCTGTGGAAAATTTTGTTTATTTCTAGTATCACCAGCATCGATTCTTTGGGGGTGGGCGTTTCCCTCGGCCTCATTGGTAAACCGCTTGTGCCCTACTCCCTCAGCATTGGCTTGGCTGCTTTTTGTGCCACCTATGGGGGCTTATTTTGTGCCAAACTCATTTCCGGGCACTTAGGTGAAAAGGTAGAATTTTTTGGCGGCGGAGTTTTGATCGCCTTGGGCATTAAGATGCTGTCAATCTAATCTATTCCGAATACACTACAAAAGCCCTTCTAATTGACGTCGAATGCGGTCTAATTCTGTATCCGACAAATCATTTTCTGACGCTGTGGTTTGCTCTGCTGGCTGTTGCTTTCCCTCTGGATCCCAAGCTAAATCTGTCACATTCGCTTCGGGGGGCGTGGCTAATTCACCGGCGGCAACGTGTTGCCAATCATAATCTGCATCCCGACAAAACTCGATAATGTCTTCTTCATCCATGGCTTCGATGGAGACGGGCGGGAAATCCTGGGCTTCCAACATTAGCCCAAACCGGGTGGCGTCATCTTCATCTTCAAACATTAAAATCTTGTTGCGATCGCCAGTTTGGAGTGTGTGAATCCCTTCATTTTCTGTCCGGGCATTAAACAGCAAGACATACACGCGACTCATGGACTTTCTCCTTAGATGCTTACTAATCGGCTCCTTTTGGGGGAGGGTGATCAAATTGTTTATGATAAGGTGACGGGAAATTTCGCTCAAACCCTTTAAAATGGTACCGCTCGATTGGCAAATTGCGAATCTTCCCATGCTCAACCATGGTTTATTTTTGCTTGGTATCGATCTTAAAGGTGGCGATCGCCATCGCTGTTTCAGGGCCTTTTTGCTTAACAAGCCTTCACAAAACAGCAGTAGTGGAACTTTCCTGGAATCTTTTCTTTCATAGAGCCTAGACGCTCACTTTATCGAGGGAGCCTCTGACGGTATAACCCAACTGGGGAGGGGGACAGCCATGACAAAATTTTATGCACCGACCATTATTGGGGCAACAACGCTCCTGACCATTGCTGCTGGTCTTGGTGGTATTCAAGGGGCGATCGCCGGCCCGGAAACCTTTACGATCGCCGCTAACGGAGCCATTACCTCCAATGAAGTCTTTAACGGGACAATCACCGGCCAGGCTGGGGGGCCAACCAATAGTAACTTTTGTGGCTGGATTGCCAATCGCCCCAACCACACCTTTCGCATTAATGGCAATGGCCTGATGTCTCTCAATCTCAGCGTTGTCGATCCTAACGGTGGCGTTTCCAGACCCTTTACGCTTCTGATCAAAAATGCCGATGATCCCAGTGCAGATCCCTTCTGTGCGATCGCCGATCCTTTTAGCGGGATTCCTGCCGAAATTGGTGGTGTTTGGAATCCAGGCCGCTACCAAGTCTTTATCGGCAACTTTGAACAGGCTGGTAATGCAGGTCGCGCTCCCTACGTTTTACAAATTTCCCAGTAGCATCAACAACCGTCGGTTCCCCAAAATAATTCTCTGGAAAATCAATTAAAAAATTGCCCTCCTCTCTTAATTTTGAAAGGGGGGCAGTTTTTATGGTCTTAACCGAATTTTCGTGTTTTAGCGTTTTACCGCAGGCTCAAAGCTCGGTACCACAAGATCACGATTTTGCTTCGTGAGTTGGTTGTAGAGTCGTTCCGTATTTGGGAAGTTTGCCGCCGGTAAAGTCGGGAAGCGACGGAAGGGTACCGTATCCTCACCGAAGTTATCGAGGTACTCCATGCTGTTAACCATCGCGCCGATAAAGGCTTTCAGACCTTGGGAAGCAAGGATTTGGTTATACTTACGGATTTCCTGCTGATCTAAGGGAGCCCGACCAAGGAAGTGCTTCGTTCCCATTTCAATCACCTTCGTGTTGGGGTAGGGAGTATAGAATTCCTTCTGGTACAGCTCAGAACAACCCAGACCTTCGATGAATTCCTTCATGTTGATCTCACGGTTACCCAGCTTGCTTTCAAGGGCGGTGAATTGGGCATCGACGATATAGGGTTCAATGTCCCGCTCAAAGATCTGACGGTAGGCTGCGGCGATCGCCGTTTTCAGTTCGACCTTGTTGAAGGTATCCGTGAGTTTAAAGGCCTTCGTTTGCTGACGCTGGATGTTAACCCCTTGCTTGAGGCGAGCATCCACATCCGTCACCGGTAGATTCTTCGTGCTAGAAGTGCCCAACTCAATAAAGCGAGCTGTCTTCTCAACCTTAACCTTAACCCCCACATCTTCACGGAGCGCACCGGGGCGAGTCTGACGCAGCGAATAACCACCGGGAGTCAGATAGCGTTCGTAGGGAACTGTATCTTCACCGAAAGCTTCTTCGTATTCTTTACTGTCAATGATCGCATCTACCAACGCGTAGAAACCTTTTTTCGCACAGGTATCAAAGTAGCTGTTGATTTCTTGGCGACCATAGGTGGGACGACCCAACAGACGACGGTGGATGTACTCCACAGCCTTGGTTACGTATAGAGAAGACCAGTAAGTATTCCGGAAAACATCAGATTTTGCCAAAGCCCGGATGAATTCCCGCAGGGTGATTTCACCATTTTCGAGCTTGATCTCTGCTACTTTCTGGCGTTGGCCAGCATAGACCATCCGACCGAAGACCTGACGGTAAGCCGCTTCAATGACCTTTTGGGTTGCACTTTCCGAGAAACTAACGTTGGTAGTCTTCCCTGACGGTAATTCGTTATTGAGACGGAATACCTTGGCTCCAAGGCTGCCGGGTTGTGTAGCGCGGGCGCGGGGATTACCCAGTTGGTTGTTAATGCCAGGGCCACGGTGAATCAAGATCCGCCGAGTATCCTTATTAAAGGGAGCAGGGCTGGCGCTGGGACTCCGGGTTGCTTTCGGGAAGATTGCCCCGAACTGAATTTCTAAGGCATCGTTACCAGAGCCATATACGTGCTGATCCGGTAGGGGCTGATTGTAGCTGGCGAAGGTCGTGATAAATTGAGGGACTTTGCGGAAAGGTGCGCTGTATTTAAACAGATCCTGTTGCATGCCCCAGTTGCGACATTCCTGGGCTTCTTGGCCTAAACCACGGAGGTAAGGCACGGTTTCTTCCCCGAAATAATCGGCATATTCTTGGGAATCGACCAAAGCATCGACCAGGGCCGCTAAACCACCGCTAGAGACAATGGCAAAGTATTCTTGGACTTCTTCGCGGGAAGAGGGGCCACGACCGAGGATGTGACGGAAAGCAAGTTCTAAAGCTCGGCTGTTGATAAAAGGTTCAAAAAATTGCTTCCGGTAGAGGGGAGATTTCGCCAAGCGACGGACAAATTCCTTCATGGAAATGTCGCCACTTTTCACTTGGGATTCAAGGTAAGAAATGGATTGGCTGTAGGCCCGTGTAATGTCTCGTTCAAAGATTTGGCGATAGGCGGCTTTGACGACTGAGTTTTTCTCTAGGGCAGACAAGCCAGGCTTCATCACGAACTTCTGACGCTTTTCGGCGGCGTTGAAGTAGCTCTGGGGCAGTTGTAAACCCTGGGCATCGATGGAAGGCCGTTGGCGCAATTTATCGTTGGGCACTTGGGTCTGCATTTCGGTGATTAACACATCGAAATACTGAACCACGGTTTCTTGGGCTTCGCGATCGCCCCGGAACAGATCCAAAGAAGCCGCTTTCATTTCCTGGATCGCCACGATGGTCGCCGGAATGGAGCAAGCATTCTCGATGACTTCTTTTAGACCACGGGTGTTGACCACGAGGATGCTCGGATCACCGGCCACAATGGCATAGGTAGTGTAGCGGAGGAACCAAGCCATATCCCGCAGGGACTTGGTCATGTTGCGGGGGCCGTAACGGGAAACACTGATTGGCCGGAAACCAGCGGGAATCTTACCGCCACCAGAACCGAGAAACAAATTTTTGACACCACCAAAGATCCCTGTGGCACCACTGGCATCCCCGACAGCCATGGAAACGCCGAGATCGCTGTCATCGGTATCGGTTTCCGGTTGGTCGAGGTAAGCAAGGGGGGATCCACCGGCAAAAATCCGGTTCGCGGCACGGGAGACGATGAGCTGGGAACTCAGTTTAATCGCTTGGGCGATCGCCAAACGCTTGAGTCCAGAGTCATAAAACGTTTTCAGTGCCGTTAGTTCTCCAGATTCCAGGTAGCGATCCTGTTGCTCTGCCTGGGAAATGTTGGAGAGGGGAACGGTTTGATATAACTGGGGGCGAGCTAAAGAGCTTCCACCGCTGGCCTTAATCGTCATGGATTTTCAACTATCTCCAATCAAAAATGTTCAATTTATAGCGAAATTGGGGAGAAAGTCAGCAAGAGTTTTCGGGTTCCCTTTGGCGATCGCTTCTCCCAAATGCTTTATTAAATGAGATGTTTATCAGTTAGCTAGACTTTAGGGTAGAACGTTTCCGGCCCGGACACGAAATTTATTAAGAAGTATGTCAAAAATTCAGAAAAACTGGGGATCAAGGTTGCACAATGTGACCTGTACTGTTTTCAAGCCAGTTAATCTATTTGCGACCTTCCCCCTATGACTCACCCTAGCGATCGCCAACAAGCCGTCCGAAATCTCTACAATACCTATCCTTTTCCGCCGGAGCCGCTGTTGGATGAACCGCCCCCAGGGTATAACTGGCGTTGGCATTGGCAGGCCGCCTATAACTTTTGCACTGGACGTAAACCGAGCACAGATAACATTCGCATCCTCGATGCTGGTTGTGGCACGGGAGTCGGTACGGAATATTTAATTCATTTAAACCCAGCCGCTGAAATTGTCGGCATTGACCTCAGTGAAGGGGCCTTAGAAGTCGCCGAAAAACGCTGTCAACAGTCTGGGGTACGCGATCGCCATACCGCACCAGTCACCTTTAAGCGTTTACCTATTGAACAGGCAACGGAACTAGAAGGGGAATTTGATCTAATCAATTGCGTCGGCGTCTTGCACCATATGCCCGACCCAATTCAGGGAATTCAAGCCCTCGCGCAAAAACTAGCCCCCGGCGGCATTTTTCATATTTTTGTCTATGCGGAGTTGGGCCGTTGGGAAATTCAACTGATGCAAGAGGCGATCGCCATTTTGCAGGCCGATAAGCGCGGCGACTATATTGACGGAGTTAAAGTAGGCCGCCAAATTTTCGCAAACCTACCAGAAAATAGTCGCCTTGTTCAGTACGACAAAGAACGCTGGTCTTTAGAAAATCACCGGGATGCATCCTTTGCAGATATGTATGTTCATCCCCAGGAAGTAGACTACAACATCAAGACTTTATTTGAACTCATTGATGCGTCAGAACTAGAATTTGTTGGCTTTTCTAATCCCCAGTTCTGGGAGCTAGAGCGACTTGTGGGCAAGGAACCAGAGTTAATCGAGCGGGCAAAAAACTTAGATGAACGTTCCCGTTATCGTTTAATCGAATTGTTGGATACCACCATTAGCCACTACGAATTTTTCCTCTGCAAACCGCCCCTGGCAAAAATGGATTGGTCTGACGATCAAACTCTTGCCCAAGCAATAGCAGAGGTTCATCCTTGTTTGAATGGCTGGCCTAGCCAGTCTCTCTTTGACTACGACTACCAACTCGTTAGCCTCAACGACACTGAGTTTCAGTTTATGCAGGCTTGCGACGGCACAAAAACGATTGGTGAAATTTCCCAAGCTCTGGGAGTCGGGTTAGATCTAGGGCGATCGCTCCAGGCCAGACAATTGATTATGCTGACACCTAAAATATAAGCAGTGAAGGATGCCTAAAAAGATTCGTGAGTTAAAAAAACTCTTGCGTCGGGCTGGATTTACGATGCGACCTGGTAAAGGAAGTCATACCAACTGGACACATCCAAAATATGCAGGCAGGATCACCTTAGCCGGAAAAGATGGAAGAGACGCAAAGCCCTATCAGGAACAAACTATTCTAGATGCCATTCAACAGGTTAACGAGGCAAAAGACAATGGATAAACTCAAATATCAAATGGTAATTCAGTGGAGCGACCTTGATAATTGTTATCTGGTTGGCTTTCCGGATTTTATTGGTCAAACCTGGCGTACCCATGGTGAGAGTTATCAAGAAGCTGTTCAAAATGGTGTTGAATGCCTAGAAAGCTTAATTGAAGACTACGAAGCGGCAGGAGAAACTTTACCAAAGCCCACCGCTGTCTTGGTTGCAGCCTAACCGAAAACCCGGTGTTCGAGGGAGGGCATTTGACGGCGCACTTGGGCTAGGCGATTGGGATTAATTTCGGCGATCGCCACCCCTGGGTGAACACCCGCATCATTCAGCACAGTTCCCCAAGGATCGACGATCATCGCGTGGCCGTGGGAATAACGCATGCCGTAATGGTTGCCTGTTTGTGCTGGCGCGATTACATAACAGGTATTTTCAATGGCTCTGGCTTGAATCAAGGTTTGCCAGTGATCTTTGCCGGTATAGGCTGTAAATGCGGCGGGAATGCAAAGAATATCGGCTCCTTGCTTTGATAACGAACGATATAGCTCCGGAAAGCGCACATCATAACAAACGGATAAACCAATTTTGCCCAACTCCGGCGAAGCAAAGATTTGGGGGAGTGTATCGCCCGCCTGGACTGTACTTGATTCTTTGTAGGTATTTCCGTCGGGCAAATTCACATCAAACAAATGCACCTTGTGATAGCGGGCTAATTCTTGGCCATCAGGGGAAATCAGCAGGGCCGTGTTAAAGACTTTATTGTCACCGCCAGGCACCGGAAACCCACCACCCAGGAGGGTGATTTGAAATCTCTGGGCCATAGTCTTGAGAAATTTTTCGCTTTTTTGGGCAATGACATCGGCCTGAGCAAGCTTAGCGGCTTCTTCGCCGAGGAAAGAAAAATTTTCCGGCAGCGTCACAAGTTTCGCCCCCTGGTTGACAGCCAACTGAATCAAGTCTTCTGCTTCGCCCAAGTTGTGGTCTAAGTCGGGCTTACTGGTCATTTGGATCGCTGCCGCGAGATAGGATTTCATATGGCCTGAGATGTTTTTAGAAATAGGGATCTGGGAAAACCGTCAACCAGAAGTTTTGATGGTTAAACTGGTTTAATACCATAGCAGAATCTTTCCCCACCAACATGGGGCGATCGCTTCGAGACGGGCTTTGCAGCATACCTTTCTTGAGTGGATGATCAAAAACGCTGGAGGCTGTGAATCATTGGCATGGAAATCTTGCGGCGATCGCATTACCAAAGCACAGATGTCTCGGTTTGAAAACCTTTAGCGCAGAAAATTTTGCCCATGGTGAACATTTTCAGAAAAGATCAGTTAACCTATTAGCATCAAGTTTCTGGATAGCCCTTGACAAAGGTTGCATCCCACCTGGAGTAGTTTTTGCGACTGGCGATGCTAGAGGCGATCGCCATCCATCAGTCGCTTTACTTGGGCACTAGAATATTTGTACTTAACAAAAAAACCTATGGGTGGGCGAAGTTTACAGATTTTGCTATAACCATGTGGGCAATAAAAGACAAATTCACTAAAATGGCTAAGGATTTGCTCCAAGCTATCTCGTCGGAGAAGCTCATTACAGATTTTGACTAGTTTTAGAGACGGAATAAAACCCCCAAAAGGTAGCAGGAAAGTTCCCATCTACTAGTACAATCAAAACCCACAGTTTTTTTCTATCAAACATAGCCTTTGGTAGGGAAAACCTCGACTTCGACAGAATCATTCTGTTTGCTAGAAGTCTCCATTGAATGTCCATTTAGTTGCTTTTTTAAACGAACAAGAGGAAATAGGCATGACCCAAGCGACGAACCCCGTACTGGATCAGACTCGGAATGAGGGTGATATTGATTACAGTGCCCTTGCGGAAGCGCAAATTAAAGAAGGTACCGACTATGTAGAACTTACCCTCCCCACGAAAAAAAGTCGGAAAGCAAAAACCAGTCGTCGTAAGGAAACTGCCACCAAGAAAAAACCCTACACCGAAGACTCGATTCGGATTTACCTCCAAGAAATTGGCCGGATTCGTCTGCTGCGGGCTGAAGAAGAAATTGAGCTGGCCCGGAAAATTGCTGATTTGCTCGAACTAGAGCGGATGCGGGAACAACTCACCGAGCATGAGTCTCGCGTTCCTACGGACAAAGAGTGGGCCGAAGCCGCTGGGATGCCCCTCAAAGATTTTCGGCGTCGCTTGTTCCATGGTCGCCGTGCCAAAGACAAAATGGTGCAATCAAACCTCCGTCTGGTGGTCTCTATTGCGAAAAAATATATGAACCGCGGCCTTTCGTTTCAGGACTTGATCCAAGAGGGTTCTTTGGGTCTGATCCGTGCCGCCGAAAAGTTTGACCACGAAAAAGGTTATAAGTTCTCTACCTACGCGACCTGGTGGATTCGTCAGGCTATTACGCGGGCGATCGCCGATCAATCCCGGACCATTCGTCTGCCTGTTCACCTCTACGAAACCATTTCCCGCATCAAAAAAACCACCAAGATTCTTTCCCAAGAATTAGGCCGCAAACCCACCGAGGAAGAGATTGCTGAGCGCATGGAAATGACCATCGAAAAACTGCGCTTCATCGCCAAGTCTGCCCAGTTACCGATTTCCCTCGAAACGCCGATTGGTAAAGAAGAAGATTCTCGCTTGGGTGACTTCATCGAAGCCGATGGGGAAACTCCAGAAGATCAAGTCTCCAAGAGCCTCCTGCGGGAAGATCTAGAAAACGTGCTTGATACCCTCAGTGCCCGTGAGCGTGATGTTCTCCGTCTCCGTTATGGCTTGGATGATGGCCGCATGAAAACCCTCGAAGAAATTGGCCAAATTTTTAACGTAACCCGTGAACGGATTCGCCAGATCGAAGCAAAAGCGCTGCGTAAACTGCGTCACCCGAACCGCAACAGCATCCTGAAAGAATATATCCGCTAGGCCATATTCAGCCTCAATCTTTAAAAGCTGAATACTGAGAACATAAAATTTTAGAATTACCCTGCCAGTCGGTGGGGTTTTTTATTGCTCAATTTTCCCGAAGAAATATTCTGTAAAAAAACCGTAAAAATTTGGATGGTTCACAGTAGCATAGCGGCAACAGCAGTTTAGCGAGTTCCCATGGCAAACTCTCCCCTGACGATCACGATTGATCCGGCATACGATATCCTCCGCTCGGAAAAACAACCCCTCAGTTATTTTTTTAATCCCAAATCTGTTGCTGTCATTGGTGCCACGGACAAAGAGGGTAGCGTGGGGCGGACGTTGCTCTGGAATTTGATTAGTCATCCCTTTGGCGGGACGGTCTATCCGGTGAACCCGAAGCGCAATAGTGTGTTGGGAATTAAAGCCTACGACAATATTTCCGCAGTCCCCGAAACGGTGGAGTTAGTAGTGATTGCAATTCCAGCGCAGTTTGTGCCCCAAGTGGTGCGCGAATGTGTTGATGTGGGGGTAAAAGCCGCAATTATTATCTCGGCGGGGTTTAAGGAGATTGGTGAGGAAGGGAAGGCGCTGGAAAAAGAAATTATGGCGATCGCCGCTGGGAAGTTGCGGATTATTGGGCCGAACTGTTTGGGGTTAATGAATCCCCATAGTGGGCTAAATGCCACCTTTGCCCATGCGATGGCGCAACCAGGTCATGTGGGGTTTATCAGCCAGAGTGGGGCGTTTTGTACAGCGGTGTTGGACTGGAGTTTTCCGGAGAATGTGGGCTTTAGTGCCTTTATTTCGCTGGGGTCGATGCTGGATGTGAACTGGGGTGATTTGATCACCTACCTCGGCGATGACCCGAACACGAAAAGCATTGTGATTTATATGGAGTCGGTGGGGGATGCCCGGTCGTTCCTTTCGGCAGCGCTGGAGGTGGCGATCGCCAAGCCGATTATTGTGATTAAGGCGGGACGGACGGAGGCGGCGGCAAAAGCTTCAGCTTCCCATACGGGTTCCTTGGCGGGGAGTGATGCGGTGTTAGATGCGGCATTTCGACGCTGCGGGGTGCTGCGGGTGGATCGCATTTCAGAATTGTTTAATTTGGCGGAAATTCTCGCGAAACAGCCCCGCTTACCGAAAAAACCGAAACTAACGATTATCACCAATGCGGGGGGGCCGGGAGTTTTAGCGACCGATGCGATTATTCAGCGGGGAGGAGAACTGTCGGAATTAGCCCCCGAAACGATCGCCGCCTTGGATGAATTTTTGCCGAGCCATTGGAGCAATAGTAACCCGATCGATATTTTGGGGGACGCGGAACCGGAACGCTATGCCAAAACCCTCGATGTGGCGATCGCTGACCCGAACAGTGCCGGATTTTTGGTGATCCTGACCCCCCAAGCAATGACTGACCCCACCGCCACGGCGATCGCCTTACAAAAATGTGTCGAAAAAACCGATAAACCCGTCCTTGCCAGTTGGATGGGGGGCGATGAGGTAACCGAGGGGGAACTCTTTTTAAATCGCTCCCAAGTGCCCACCTACCGTTATCCCGATTCGGCAGCGTATTTATTTCAATTGTTGTGGCGGTATAAATACACCCTTGAGGGCATTTACGAAACGCCGACCCTCGCCCCCGATACTGATGGGATTATTGATCGCCACAATGTCAAAGTGATCCTTGATTCGATTCGCGCCGAAGGTCGGACACTCCTCACGGAATCCGAGTCGAAGAAAGTGTTAGCCGCCTACGGCATCCCCATCGTGCCAACGGGCAATGCCAGTACCCCAGAAATGGCGATCGCCCTTGCCGATGAAATTGGCTATCCAGTGGTTTTGAAACTACTCTCCACCACGATCACCCATAAAACCGATGTGGGGGGTGTGGAACTGAATTTAAACAGTGCGGCGAGTGTCGAGCGTGCCTTTGAGCGGATTTGCCAGAGCGTCACCGAAAAAGTCGGTGCAGAGCATTTCCACGGCGTGACAGTGCAACCGATGCTCAACCTTAAGGATGGCTACGAACTGATCCTCGGCAGCAGTATCGATGGGCAGTTTGGGCCAGTGTTAGTTTTTGGCAGTGGTGGACAACTCGTGGAAGTCTTTCAGGATCGGGCGATCGCCCTACCACCGCTGAACAGTACCCTCGCTCGCCGCACGATGGAGCAAACCAAAATTTATAAAGCCCTCAAGGGAGTCCGGGGTCGAAAAGCGGTCAATTTAGACGAACTAGAGCAAATTTTAATCCGTTTTAGCCGTTTAATCGTCGAGCAACCTTGGATCAAAGAAATGGACATTAATCCCCTCTTTGCCTCCGGCGATCGCCTCGTTGCCCTTGACGCGCGGCTTGTGCTGCATCCCCTCGACTTAGTCGAAAAAGACTTACCAAAACCTGCCATTCGCCCCTACCCCTTGCAATATGAAAAACCCTGGACAAGCGCCGATGGACGGGAGTTTATGATTCGCCCGATCCGCCCCGAAGATGAACCGATGCTGGTGAAGTTTCACCAAACTTTGTCTGAGCAAAGCGTTTATTTCCGTTATTTTCACCTCGTCACCCTGCAAAGTCGCATCGCCCACGAACGGTTAACCCGCCTCTGTTTCATTGATTACGACCGGGAAATGGCGCTGGTTGCTGAATACACCGACCCTGAAACCCAAACAAAAGAAGTCTATGCTGTGGCCCGTTTGAGTCAACTCCACGGCACCACGGAGGGGGAATTTGCGATGATTGTCAGCGACCCGATCCAACGCCAAGGACTTGGTACCGAATTACTCCGGCGTCTGGTGGAAATTGGTCGCAATGAAGGGCTGACTGCCATTACCGCCGACATTCTCTCAGAAAATAAAGGGATGCAACGGGTTTCGGAAAAGGCTGGTTTTACCCTCAAGCGCCAAAATTTTGAAGTGGTTAAAGCGACTCTACAACTCAATTAAACAAAGACTATGACCCGTTTTTTCTTAGTTATTGCCCCCATCCTTGCTGGTCTCGCCGTCGCCGCTGGTGCCTTTGCCAGCCATGGCCTTAAAGAAACCCTCGACGCCAATGCCCTTGATATCTGGGAAACTGCCGCTAAATACCAAATGTATCAGGCGATCGCCTTACTGCTGGTGGGCCTATTTTCTGTCCAGGGGTCGTTCCCCCAAAGTTGGCTCAATGGGGCTGGCATTGCCTTTATTGTCGGGATTGTGCTCTTTTCCGGTAGCCTCTATGCCTTGAGTTTAAGTGGGGTGAAAATTTTGGGGGCCATTACACCGCTCGGTGGGGCGGCTTTCATCGTTGGCTGGATCTGTTTGGCGATCGCCGGTTGGCAGTTTAGCCGCTAAAGAATTTTGGCAAAGCGATTAAGTTTGGACAGATTTTGTGAATTTGCTGTAACTTCGTTTTCAATTCCTCGCTAAGATTCAAGGAACTACGAATCTTTTTAGCAATAGGAGCACCTGGCTGTGTATGGAGCCGACCCCAATGATCCGCATCCCATGGCAGGATTTCCGCAGATTTGTTTTATCCGCAACACGGTGACAAATCCGAATATCATCATCGGCGATTACACTTACTACGACGATCCGGAGGATTCAGAAAACTTTGAACGCAATGTTTTGTATCACTTTCCCTTTATTGGCGATCGCCTAATCATCGGTAAATTTTGCGCTCTGGCCAGGGGAGTTAAGTTCATCATGAACGGGGGCAACCACAAAATCGATGGTTTTTCCACCTATCCGTTTCAGATTTTTGGCAATGGTTGGGACAAACTCGCCCTGCAACCTAGTGACTTCCCCTACAAAGGCGATACAGTCATCGGCAATGATGTTTGGATTGGCTATGAAGCCGTGATTATGCCCGGTGTGCACGTGGGAGATGGTGCGATTATTGCCGCCAAATCAGTCGTGGTTAACGATGTCCCTCCCTACACCATTGTAGGTGGCAACCCCGCCAAATGTATTCGACAACGCTTTACCGATGAAGTGATTAAAACCTTACTATCAGTGGCTTGGTGGGATTGGGAGATCGAGAAAATTACCCGCAATTTAGAAAAAATTGTCGCAGCGGATTTAGATGCTCTGCTCCAGTGTGAATAACGAAATCTTTATATAGCTTCTATAATCGTCATGCTCGCTGCAAAAGTTTAAACACAGCTCACGAGCTTCATCATCAAAACTATTGACACTCTTGCCTGAGCTTTCAAAATAAAACCAACAAAAAACCCTGCTAATTTTCTCTATGTTTAAGCAGGGCATCACAGATTGCAGATAGCTTGAGATTTTAAATTCTATTTAACGGCCACCGACGACAACATTTTTAATGCGCAAGTGCGGGCCGCCAACGCTGACAGGTAAACCTCCTTGGCCACCTTTACCACAGCCGCCGTTGGTATAGAGGGTGTCGTTACCGATCGCCTCAATGTCCTTTAAGGTTTGGAAGACGTTCCCAGAGAGGGTGACATCACTGACAGGTTCGGCGATTTTGCCATCACGGATCATGTAGCCTTCCGCCGCCGCAAAGGTAAACATTTCCCCATTAGTTTGACCACCGATCATCCGCACTGCATAGACTCCTTCTTGGATATCTTGGATCATTTCTGCAAAGGGCGTATCACCGGGTTCGATGGCCGTATTCGTCATGCGCACCAGGGGCGGATAACCAGCTTGAATGGCGCGGGCATTCCCTGTGGGCGCTTCGCTCATTTTCCCTGCGGTTTCGCGGGAGTGGAGTCGCTGGGTGAGCACACCGTCTTTGATTAAATATTTGCGTTGGCCGGGTACCCCTTCGTCATCGTATTTCATCGTGCCGGGCAGATCAGGGAGGGTGGCATCATCGATCACATTTAGTTGGGAAATGCCGAGGGGTTTGCCGATGGTCAGGAGTTCCTGCATCCGGGGATTTTCGTAGACAAAATCGGCTTCGGATAGGTGGCCAAAGGCTTCGTGGATAAAGACCCCTGCGAGGTAAGGATCCAGAACAACGGTATATTGTCCGCCTTTGACGGGCTTGGCTTCTAGTTGACGGATCGCTCGTTCTGCTGCGCCTTTAACACGCTCTTCGATTCCAATGAGCGCATCGAAATCACAGCGGGAATTAATCGATTCAAAGCCCTGGCGCACGACACCATTTTCTCCCCTGGCGATCGCCCCAAATCTACCGTTGACATCGAGGCGTTCTTGGATGATGCAACTGCCATTGGAATTGACGAAGTAGGTGGTGACGAAACTATCGCTAATGCTGGCCATCGTTGTTTGAATCCGGGGGTCATAATCCAGCAAAATTTGGTTGTATTTCGCCAACAAATCTCGTTTTTCCTTGAGGGAAATAGTGCGGGGGTCGGTTTTAATCTCTACTGGTACATAGTCCTCGATGGCCCCACTGGGAGCCAGTTGGGTAGATTCTTTGCCCACAAGTTTCGCCTGGGAAACCGCTTCGGCAACGCGATCGCCTAATTCGGCGAGGCCATTGAACGTGACAAAACTCCAACCCCCCTGGTGACAGGCCCGAATCCCGCCGGCGAGGGCAAAACTACGGTTACTGCCGTCGAACTGCGCCCCCCGGAAGGCCAGACTGGTAGATTCACTCTGCTGCACCCGAATTTCTAGGTAGTCCACAGCCCCTTGATGGGTGGCGATCGCCCCCTTGAGGGCATCGGTAATTTGTTGCATGGTGAGGGTCGTCATCGATCTTTACTCCTTAATTTCAGCCGCAATCGTTAAATCTTCTAGGTTCCAGAGGGGGCCACCCAGGGCCGAATGTTGTACCCCTTCAATTTTGTCACGCACCGCTGCGAGGGAATAATTGTTCACTAAATGGATAAACGGTAGATATTCCGCTGCAAGTTCTTGGGTTTTAGCATAAATCTCCTTGCGTTTGTCGAGATCCAGCTCCTGGGCCCCTTGGATGTAGAGATCCGCAATTTCCTGTTCCCAGTCATTGATCAGCCGATCCGTCAGGGGGGTAGTGCCTGGCCGCGCCGCTTGGTTAAACATATGCAAATTCCCCTCTGGGAACCACACATTCGCGCCCCCATTGGGTTCATTCCCTCCTGTCAAGCCCAACAAGAAACAATCCCAATCGAGGGAGTTGCTCAACTTATCGACGAGGATATTAAAACCAATCGGGCTGTAATCCACCTGCATTCCCAGGGCTTCGAGATCCTGCTCAATTTGAGTCGCCATTGCTTCGCGAATTTTGTTGCCCGCATTGGTAATCAAGGAAAAACGCACGGGATTATTGTCGGCATCGATTAATTGTCCCTGGGCGTTGTAGGAAAAGCCCGCTTCTTCGAGGAGCGCCTTGGCCCTGTCTGGGTCATAATCGTAGGTTTTTATTTGATCATTATAGAAAGGAGATTGCACCGAAATCGGCGAATGTTGCACTTCCCCCAAACCCCGGTAAATATTGTTCACCATGCGCTGTCGATCAATGCCATAAGCCACAGCCTGACGAAACTTCAGATTGTTGAACCATTTCGACTTGATGGGATCGACGAGGGGTTTGCCGTCCCGCTTCCCGGTATTGAGATTAAAGGAAATAAAACTGGTGCCGTAGGCTTCCCCGCCGTTGTAGATGGTAAATTTACCCCGGTCTTCTTCCCGTTTCAGGAGCGAAAAATAATCTGGGCTGACCCCCGTGACATCTAAATCGCCAGACCGAAATTGCAGCAAAGTGGTGTCAGTGTTGGGGACGATTTGCCAAACGATTTGATCCACGTAGGGCTTGGGGGTTTGCCAGTAGTAGGGGTTGGGCTGGAAGATTAAGCGCTGACCCACGGCATAGTTAATTAACTGGTAGGGGCCACTGGAAACTAAATCTTGTGGTGGCGTGCTGACGCCCCAGGTACCCAAAAAGAGGGGATTGCCTTCGCTGTCGGTCTGCTCAACGCTTTCGCGGAGGACGTGTTCTGGCAGAATTTCCAGGGCCGTATTGTTGAGGAAAGGCGCAAAGGGCTCGGTGATGGTGAATTTCACCTGGCGATCGCCTACTTTTTCCACGGTCGGCAAAGTTCCGGCAACGCCCACCCGGAGGCCATCACGGGAATTGGTGGGGATTTTTTCGTTGAGATAAATCTGGTTGTAGCTAAAGACCACATCATCAACGGTGAGCGGTTCCCCGTCAGACCATTGCAGGTTGTCCCGCAGGGTAAAGGTCAAGCTGAGTTGGTCTTCAGAAAATTCCCAGGATTCGGCAAGCCGTGGCTCCGTTTCCCCCGTGACGGGGTTTTCTGAAACTAAGCCTTCATAGGTAAGGCCAAAAATACTGGGGGACTCTGCCGAGAGGGCCGGGTTAAAGGTTTTCGGGTCGCTGAGGACGCTGATCACAATTTGGTTGTCCCCTGCCCCGGTGGCGTTACTGGCTTGGGGATTACAGGCGGTGAGGACAGAGGGCAAAGTCAAGGAAAAGGCGATCGCCGCCACAAATGCCCAAAACCGCTGTAACCGAAATAATTTAGAAAGTTTCAAGAATTTATTCTTCTTCATTGCGCTGCGCCCCATCTAAACGCCCTAGTTCATACACCCCACAGCCAGCACAGGCCATCACCCCCAAACTGATTGCCCAACTGTGACCGAGGCTCCACTCCACCCCAAAATTACACCCTGCGCCAAATAATAAAAAAGGCACAATGCTCAAGAGCGAGGCCGAAAAAGCACTCTTGGATTCACGAATTTCTTTGTCCTTCTCAAATTCTTCTTCGGAAAAATAGAGCGATCGCTCGGCCCAATTCATCCAGCGTTCCAGACCATTCAAGATCCCTTCCCGCAACGGAGCAATGCCAATGTAGAGGGCAAAGGCCCAGAGGCAAGCGCCGGCGATCGTGCTGGCTTCGATGGGAATAATAAAGGGAAAAAATTCACGCAACATGGGGAGAGTAAGGGCGACAACTGTGTTTAAAGATTGTATCGATTGTGGTGGCCTTCGGCATCCTCCCCCCATCATCTGTTGCGGCAATGGCGATCGCCTTAGGGAGTTAAACCATCTCCAAAGGGGGAATTTCCGAGCGCTGCATCGTCGCCTCTAACTGCACCTCTGCCATATCCGCTTCCACCGCTGCCATCAGTTGCTCCCGGAGGTCAGGCATTACAGCCAAGGCCCTTGTCCAGTCTGGAATGCGGTACACAGCCGGCTCGTGCATATATTTATCAAAGGCTAAAGGAATGATCTGTTCAAAGCTTTCGACGGTCATTTCCTCCCGGTGGCGATCGTAGGGAATACCGTTACAGGTCGCATCGACAAAATATTGACGGATCATATCCTGGGCGACGCGGCGGAATTTCACCTGGAGCGCGATTTGGTGCCCTTCAGAGAAAACAATTGACTCCGTTTCTGTCAAGGTACGCAGGATCGAAGACAAAATTTCGGTACACATTTTCTGTAGCCCTTCTTGGGGATTGTTGCCCACGGCTTTGTGTTTGTGGTCAAAGAACCCCAGATCCACCTGGGCCACCCGTTTCGGCGCTACGTTGCGATAAACCTCTGCCAATAGCCCCACCTCAATACCCCAGTCACAGGGAACGCGCAAATTTAAGGCCAGATCTGCGGTCATGGCAAATTCGCCGGCGAGGGGATAACGGTAGGATTTGAGGTAGTGGAGGTAGGCATTGCGCCCCAGGACGTCTTCAAGGGTTGCCAACAGAGGCGCAACGAAGAGACGCACAACCCGGCCATTCATCGCTCGGGTTTCGAGGCCGAGACGGGTGTAATAGGCTTTGTTGTAGGCAATACCGAATTCTGGCTCCACGATAGGATAGAACAGCTTGGCCACCAGGGAACGGTCAAAGGTGACAATGTCGGCATCATGGAGGGCGATCGCCCGGGCATCTAGGGACGCCAGACCAAGGCCCAGCCACACCGCCCAGCCCTTGCCCATGTAGTCAAGGAGATTGAGATTTTGCTGGGCGAGCTTTTCTAAAATGCCGCGAATCCGGGCTCCATTCGTCCAAATGACGTTGACCTTTTGGGGCAATTCACGAAAAAACGTCACGGCATGGTGATACTGTTCGACGGTTTCGGCATGGAGACAAACATTGATGGTTTGGATGTAGGCACAGCCTTTTAAATGCTCTTTGATCCGAGTGAGGGCAGGCCGTTGAAGTTCTTCATAAAGTGAGGGAATGAGTAACGCCATGGGGCAAATTTCACGAAGATTCATCAGGCGTTTTTCGAGGTAGTCCAGATCGGCATCAAGATCATGGATGGTGGTGATGAATTCTTGGCAAAAGTCCATTGCTAGTCACCTAAATAAAAAGAAAATCTTAAAATTTGCCTTTAAAGTAACCCAATTTTTGGGGGTTGGCCGTATCTAAAGCGACGTAAAAATCACTACAATGTCATCCGCATTTGTTGATAGGCTGAGATTTAACTTGAATAAAGGATGAGTCAGCCGTTTTTTCGCCCCCAAGAAAATACTAAAAAAACAGATCAAGCGAGTTTTTAAAAATGATGTCTGTTGATCCTGTAATCACGAGACTCTGGGGTTTAAAAAAGCGACGTGGGCTTGTCCCCGATGAGTGAAATTAGCGTGTTTTTCCTGTTACTCCTATGACCATTCCCCAGATTGCAGGTCTTGGCGATCGCCTTGATGAATTTTTTGCGACCCTATATCCTGATCATCCGCCTGCAGCATTAGTTGCGCGTTTGGAGCAGGTACTTGCGCCCCATGTGACGGCGACGAAAAATGAAGAGTTATGGGATCAAAGCACGGCCCTGATGATTACCTACGGGGATAGCCTGTACCAACCCAATACTGACAATGGCCCCAACCCCCTCCAGGTACTTTTGACTTTTCTGCGGGAACGGCTCCAGGGAGTGATTAGCGGTGTGCATATTCTGCCGTTTTTTCCCTACAGTTCCGATGATGGCTTTGCGGTAATTGATTACCGCCAGGTCAATCCGCAGTTGGGCAGTTGGCAAGATATCGAGGCGATCGCCAAAGAATTTGAAGTGATGGCCGATCTGGTGATCAACCATGTCTCAAGTGAATCAGACTGGTTTCGGCAATTCCTCGCCCAGGAAAAACCCGGTTGTGACTACTTCATTGAGGTGCCCCCAGATACCGATACCCAGTTAGTGGTGCGCCCCCGCAGTAGCCCGCTCCTGAGTCAATTTGCCACGACAAAAGGCGATCGCCACGTGTGGACCACCTTTAGCCGCGATCAAGTAGATGTCAACTTTGCTAACCCCGACGTCCTCTTTGAATTTATCGATATCCTCTTGGGTTACTGTCAGCACGGCATCCGCTTTATTCGCCTTGATGCGGTGGGCTTTCTCTGGAAAAAATTACAAACCGCCTGCATTCACCTGCGGGAAACCCATCTGGTGATCCAATTGATCCGGGAAATCCTTGCTGTCACCTACCCACGCACCGTGGTGATTACCGAAACCAACGTCCCCAACCGGGAAAACCTCAGCTATTTCGGCAAGGGCAACGAGGCCCACATGATCTACAATTTCAGCCTGCCGCCCCTACTCCTCAATGCGCTGATTCGGGGCGAAGCCCGGCACCTCAAAACCTGGATGAAAAGTATGCCCCCGGCCCAGGATGGTTGCGCCTACTTTAATTTCACCGCCTCCCACGATGGCATTGGCCTCCGCCCCGCCGAAGGTCTGCTAGAAGGCAAAGAATTCGATCAATTGATCCAAACCATGGCCGATTTTGGGGCCAGAATTAGCTACCGTAGTTTGCCCAATGGCACCGAAAAACCCTATGAACTGAATATTTCTTTGTTCGATGCCCTCAAAGGCACAGTTACAGGCCCCGATCCTTGGCAACGGCAACGATTCCTCTGTTCCCAGGCGATCATGATGTCCTTAGAGGGAGTGCCCGCTTTCTATATCCATAGTTTTTTGGCGACCCCCAATGATGACGCCAAGGTGGCGATGACAAACCATAACCGCAGCATTAACCGTCACCAATGGGACGATGACCGACTCCAGCAAAAGCTCGCTGACCCTGATTCTGACCAAGCCTGGGTGTTGCAAGAACTGACAAAACTCATCCGGATCCGTCGCCAGCAACCGGCATTTCATCCCAACGCGACCCAATACACCCTTGATTTCCAGAGTCCGGCAGTCTTTGGGTTTTGGCGTCAGAGCCGCGATCGCCGCCAGAGTATTTTCTGCTTGTTTAACCTAGGCGATCGCCCGACAACCATCCCGGTGGCCAGCTTAAACCTGATTTGCACCGATGACTGGCAGGATTTATTAGATGAAGTTGTGTTAGAAGAAGGCACAACGGACATTTCCCTAGCCCCCTATCAAACTGCGTGGATTACCAATGTTCCTCTGCTTTACTGACCTCGACGGCACCCTCCTCAACCATGATGACTATCGCTACGATGCCGCAATCCCGACGATCCAGACCTTAAAAAAATTAGGAATTCCGGTTATTCCCACCACCAGCAAAACAAAAGCTGAAGTGCTGGAACTGCGGGAAGCCCTTGGGTTAAAGGATCCGTTCATTGTGGAGAATGGCAGCGGCATTTTCCTAGAATCTGACGATCCACGCTTTGATTTTTCGGCATTGGATCTGGAGATGACAACCGAGGCCACCCTAACCACTATTACCCTCGGCATTTCCTATGCCCAAGCGCGACAATCCCTCCAGAATTTGGCCCAACAGATCGGGGAACCGTTAACAGGGTTTGGGGATTTAAGTCTGGCAGCCTTGCAGGATCTTACGCAATTGCCCTTGGCGGCGTTAAAACAGGCGGGCGATCGCCAATTTAGTGAACCGTTTTTGCGACCCCAGACGGATTTAGCACAGTTGGAATTTTTAGCGACAAAAGCTGGCCTACAAATCCTGGTGGGCAATCGTTTCTGTCATCTCCTAGGTGCAGGTGCTGGCAAAGGACGGGCTGTGCAACTCCTCCAGCAGGCGTGGCAACAAGCTCATCCCGATCAAGCACCGATCAAAACCCTCGGCCTGGGGGATAGTCCCAATGATTTGTCTTTACTAGAAGCTGTGGATGTGGCGATCGCCGTGCCGGGGCCTCAAGGGGTTAATCCCAAACTCGTGTCCCAGATTGAAACAAAAGGCTGGCTCGTCGCTCCAGAACCCGGTGCAAAAGGATGGGCCAGGGCCGTAACCGCTCAACTTGAGATTTCGTTTGACTAGCGCGACTTGGATTCTTCAACAATTCAGCAAAAAATCATCATTTTTTCTGATTAGGCGATCGCCAACCATTTGTTAGGCTATTCCCGGACATCGCCCAAGCACCGCCTATGTTTTTCTTTTTGAAGCAACTGACCAGTTGGGACCGCTGGAATCAATTCCTGGTGAGTCTCTCAATTTTGGCCTTTTTACCCCTCCAGTTTCCCCAGGTGATCAGCAATGCCGCCGTCATTGGTACGGGAAATCCAGCGGCGATCGCCACCCTGGGGGTGATTCCCGTGGGCGGTTATGCGGCCGGGATTTTAGGTAATTTGTTGTTGATGAATTTCCTTGCCGGGCAACGGGAATTTTGGGGCACCACCGTCCAAGCGGCAGGGATTGTCACCGCCGACATTGTGATCTTTCAACTGTTTCAGGTGGGTTTCATTCCGGGGTGGTTATTTTGGCCAGCGACCCTATTTTTGGTGGTGGGGATGGTGCTGAACTACGGCCATTTTTTCATTTGCGATCGCCCCGGTTGGCAGGATCAATTTTGGCCCCAATGGCGACGTATCTTACAGTGGCTCGGCATTGCCCTGCTCCCCGCATTGGTTGTGCTCCAACTCCACGATGCTTTTTTGCCGAATTTCCCAGAATGGCCAGGGGGCCTTGGGGCGGCGTTTCTCTTGAGTGGCTTGATGGTGCAACTGATCCAGCGACAAACCGTAAGCTTACCCAATTTTTTTCAATACCAAAACCGTTGGCGACGGGGGGTAATGGCCCAGAGCACTTGGTTGAAAAGCTGGCTGCGGCGGGGCTGGCGCGGTTTAGCGGGCTGGACGGCAAACCTCCTGTTTATGTTTAACTCCCTGGCCCAGTTTGTGAACTGCTTAATTTATCCCGATGATCTGGCGGCTCTCTCCCTCACAACCCAAGTGCTGTTTGTGGTGGGGAATTTATTAATGTTGTCCCGTTCCGGCACCCTCCTCATTGCCGGGAAAGACCGGATTTGGTGTGCCAGCACCCTCTGGGATCTGTTGATGCGGGTGGGGATTTTTGCCTGCTTACTCCAGGCTGGCCTCCTCAATTTGCCTCTATTTTGCGTATTCTGTGGGGCGATCGCCTTCTATTTAAGCTTCATTTTTTTGATGACCAAGCGAGTTTACCCAAGCTCTTCCCTGGCAGATACCGCCATTTTTCTCCTATTCGGTCGGTCTCCCCAGTGGCAACCCATTGAAAGTTAAGCCATTGAGATGAAGTGTGGACGATCGCCCAGCGATTAAAATAACCCATGTCCTAATCGTTCTCAGCCGAAGCCCCTGGTAAAGATCCAGCAAGACCCGGAAGTGGGGTAAACTTTTAACCCAGTAAACCCAGACAATACAGGGAGACAATCTTGGGCATTGAACTGCGCAGCTATGTTTATCTCGATAGCCTGCAACCGCAACACGCATCCTACATTGGTACAGTCGCCCTTGGATTTCTACCTTTACCAGGAGACTCATCCCTCTGGATTGAAGTGTCCCCAGGCATCGAAATTAACCGCATTACCGATGTGGCCCTCAAATCCACCTCCGTGCGCCCAGGGGTACAATTCGTTGAACGTTTGTATGGGTTACTCGAAATTCACTCGCCCCGCCAAGGAGAAACGAAAGCTGCGGGCCAAGCAATCCTCGATTCCCTTGGGGTCACGGCTAAGGATTGCCTCAAACCGGAGGTAGTCTCTAGCCAAATTATTCGTAATATTGATGCCCACCAGGCCCAATTGGTAAACCGAAATCGACGGGGGCAAATGTTGCTGGCGGGCCAAACCCTCTATGTCCTAGAAGTACAACCCGCAGCCTATGCTGCCCTCGCAGCTAATGAGGCGGAAAAATATGCCCAGATTAATATTTTGCAGGTGACGGCGGTGGGGAGTTTTGGCCGGGTCTATCTTGGGGGTGAAGAACGGGACATTATTGCCGGTTCCCAGGCTGCCCTTGCGGCGATCGCCTATGCCCCTGGCCGACCCCAATCAACCCAGCGTCAAGAATAATTCTGAAACGAACCATGGCATCTCAACCGCTCAATATCCTCAAACAAGGCACCCTGGCATGGCTCCAATGGCGGCAAGCCCACCCCACCGTGATTCCTGACTTGAGCCACGCCAATCTCAGTCGCCTCAACTTGCGGGGGGTCGATCTCAGTCGCTGCAACCTGTCCCAATGCCTCTTTGACCACAGTCGTTTAATTGCGGCCAATCTCAAACAAGCCGACTTGAGTGGTGCCCAGGGGGAATCTCTGCAGCTTTTGGATGCCAATTTGCAGTCTGCCAACGCCAGTAATGGCCACTTTGCCAATAGTAATTTTTCGGGGGCCGATCTCAGTTTTGCCAATTTGATCGGTGCGGACTTACGTCAATGCTGTTTGCAAGGAGTCAATTTTTACCACACAAATCTGATCGGGGCCAATCTCCGCTACAGCAGCCTCCTAGGGGCAAACCTCAGCCAAGCCCAACTGCATCGCGCTAATTTAAGCGAAACGAACCTGAATGAAGTGAGTTTCAATGAAGCGGATCTCAGTCAAGCCAATTTATTCGAGGCAGAAGTCGGCAAGGGACAGCTTTATAAAGTCAAACTTGTGGGCGCGGATTTGACCCAAGCCCACCTCCACCACAGTTACCTGTTTGGGGCAAATCTCCAGGGGGCGACCCTCCGTAAAACCGATGTACGCTGGAGCAATCTGGCCTATAGCAATCTGGTGGGGGCGGATCTAGAAGGGGTAAATCTCCGGGGGGCAGATCTCAGTCATAGCGATCTAACCGGGGCGTCTTTGGTGGGGGCAAATCTGCGGGGTTGTCTGCTCCAGGGGGCAAATCTCCAGGGTTGCAACTTAGAAAATGCTGACCTAGAAGGAGTTGCTTTGGGACGGGTCAATTTGCAGGGGGCGATCATGCCCGATGGCCAACGGCGTTGTTAAATCCGGTGTTGTCCCGCTGGGGAAAGCTGGAGCATTAAGAACTTAAGCTAGGATAAATGTAGTCCCTGCGGAGTCGAGATCTATGGCTGAATCTGGCGATCGCCTTGGTGAGAATCGTCTACGACAATTACGTCTTTACCTCTATTTGGTGCCGATTCTGGGTTTTTTTCCGGCATTATGGCAGCTCTATGGAAACAAAGGTGATCGCCGTGAACAACGCATTAGTCGCCAGGCGATTATGCTAATGCTGAGCTGGCTAAGCCTCTACCTGGGGTTAGGCTGGGGGAGTGACCATCTGGCGGGAATTGGCGGGTTTCGGATGATGTATCTCAATGCCCTGCTGACGTCTGGATATTTTCTCGGTTGCTTTGTTTTGATGGTACGTGTTTGGCAAAAATCCGCTAAAACGACCCCGACAAACACTGATCAGATGGCCGACAATTTCGAGGAATATTTTCTGAAGTAAAACTCACCAAAAGTGGAACCTCTGGTTTAGCATAGCTATCAAAGTATTTCGTCCCGCAATTTTTAGTGTGGTCTTTCCGGTGTGAGGAAACCTGTGCCTGCAACAAAATCGTCCCTAGCAAATCAACGTCTATCGGCCAAAGCAACCCAAAAACAAAAAAACGCTAAAGCTAACCCTTTTCAGAAGTCGTCGTCGAAAAAACGGCGGCCCCTTTCGACTTGGCACTGGTTAATGATTTGGTGTGGTTTGACGGGCGTTTCGATTGTGTCTGCTACGGCGGGTGCTTTATTGGCGGTGTCCCTCTCCTCAACCCCCCTGCGCCAAACACCCCTCGCCCCGGAAGAACTCAGCGTCTTCTCCCAGGATGAGGCGATCGCCAAACAATCCCTCCGTTTACCAGAACTGACGCGCCCCGTAAATATTCTGCTGTTGGGGACAAAAGTGCTCACCTCTGAAGTAGATGATGGCACCAATGAAGACCTTGGTTACCACGCCCTCGTGAATTCCTTTGAAGGGCTGGCCGATACGATGCTGTTATTGCGCTTTGATCCCGCCGACAAACAAATCTCAATTCTCTCCATTCCCCGGGACACCCAGGCCAACATCGAAGGCTATGGTCTCTCGAAAATTAACCATGCCAATGCCTACGGTGGTGCAGTCCTTTCCGCCAAAACCGTTGGGGATCTTCTGGGTGGCGTCGAAATTGACCGCTACATCCGCGTCAACGTCCAGGGCATTGGCAAACTCATTGATGCCCTCGGTGGGGTCACAGTCTACGTCCCGAAGGACATGAAATACCAGGACGATAGCCAGCGTCTCTACATCAACCTCAAGGAAGGAGAACAGCACCTTAATGGCGACGAAGCCCTCCAATTTTTGCGGTTCCGCTATGACGAATATGGCGATATTGGCCGTGTTCAGCGCCAACAGACCTTAATCCGTGCTGTTCTAGAGCAAAGTTTAACTCCCAGTAACTTGGTGAAATTTCCCCAGGTCATGTCGATTATTCAATCCCATATTGATACGAATATGAGCGTTCAAGAACTGATTGCCCTCGCTGGCTTTGGTTCTCAGATCGAGCGCAGTAATATTCAGATGGTGATGCTCCCAGGGGAATTTAGCGGCGACGGCAGAAACGGCAGCACAAGCTATTGGTTACCCCACCGCAGCCGCATTAGTCGGGTGATGGCCCAGCATTTTGACATCCAGACCGATTACGCCAGCAATTTAGACTTTCTCTCCCCTGGGGATGTGCGCATTGCAATCCAAGACAGTACGGGGAATTCTCAAGCTGTGCGATCGCTCCTCCAGCGTTTAAACGAAGCGGGTTACAGTCGGGTTAGTATCGCCCAGGACTGGTCAGAACCGTTGGAAAACACGCGCATCGTGGCCCAAAAAGGAGATGATCTAGCAGCTTCCGAAATTCGCGCAAACCTAGGATTTGGGGAAGTGCGAGTAGAAAGTACCGGAGTATTAAATTCCGACATTACGATTCAACTCGGCCGCGACTGGCTTACCCTCGCAAATAACCTTCCCGGTCAAACCACAGTCAATTAGAGTAATTTAACGATTTCAAATATTGTTATGACAGATGTCCTAAATTTCTTATTTTTGCAAGTTACGAAGCCACAAATAGTTCACTAAACTTGATTGCTGCTATTCTTAAGACATATATTCGATAGTGACAATAAGTGTAAAATATTTGTGTTGAAGTCAAGTTCGATGAAATGCCAAAAATGTAATTCTGAAAAAGTCATTACATTATCTAGTGGTCGTCAAGTGTGTCAAGAGTGTAAGGCTGTTCAAAACCAACATCAATCTCTTGGTTGTTTTGGTCGTTTAAGTATTTTATGGTTTATGATTTGTGTTTTTATAGGTGTTCCATTGATGGTTTCAGAAAATATCAATGAACAAAGAGAAAGGCAGCAGTATCAAGAAAAAGTACATAGGCAACAAGAGGTTGTGAGTGATTATATGAAATCGCTAAGCGATATCAACCAGTCTCAAACTGAAATGTTAGGCAAGATTTACGGCGGTAACTCAGCTCCAACTCCCATAAGAGAACCAAGATATAATCAATGTGATTGTCCATACGATATCTTTTACTATACTGGCGAAGAAAGATACTGTGGGAACAATTCAGCATATGTCCGTACAGGTGGCCGATCTCCAGCTTGTTTTGTAGGTGAATACTAAAACTTTTATGCGTATTAAAAACTTATTTCGATTTTTTACTCTATTCTTTTTTGCCTCTACCGTATTTTGGAGTTATTGGGTTTATCGTGATTATATGGAACTCATTAAAGCCTATAATGCAAAGGAATCCGAAGCTGAATTGCGCCACCGAATCAATGTGGGATTTGATGGTACTTGGACACTTATGTCTATGATGACTATGGTTTATTGCATTGGGAAGTTAGAGGACAAAGACTAAACTGCTTTACAGTCATTGATCAATGCTTCTTTGTCCCAGGGTTCTTAAATATACTTATGCCGTGATTCTAGTTCATTCTGGACGGTTTACTACAGAATATTCTCATCTAGGTAAATATGAGCAATGATATTTCTTCGGCTCATAATTGAATTCTCATAATAGGATTCTTTCTCGTGTTTGATAGTAGCTAGCAGGTATTAGTAAAATCCTCAAGCACATTGCCCACCAGCACGTCTTTTTCCTTACGTTTATTTATCGTTCAACGAGGGACTAGAAGAAGTCGATTCCTTTGGTCCTGTTGATCTTTTTTAATCCTCAATGGCTCGGGTGAGGAGCTGTTGCAGTAATTTTGATTGTGGCTGCTGCCGTCGTTGCCTTTTGACGAGCTTCGGTAGCATCTTTCCCCTTGGCGAGGGCGACCCCCATGCGACGGTAGGGACGAGAATCGGGCTTACCAAATAAACGGAGGTCGGTGTCTGGGATAGCCAAGGCTGCTGCAACACCAGTAAACATAATTTGATCGCTATTTTTCTCAGCGAGAATCACTGCACTGGCCGCCGGACTCAGCAATTCAATGGTAGGAATCGGTAGACCCAAGATCGCCCGGAGATGGAGTTCAAATTCATTCAGGTTTTGGGAAATGAGCGTCACCATGCCCGTATCGTGGGGCCGGGGAGACAATTCCGAAAAAATTACTTCATCTTTGGTGATAAAAAACTCGACCCCAAAAATGCCAGCGCCCCCGAGTTTATCGGTAACTTTCCGGGCAATGTCCTGGGCATCTTTTACTTGGGCTGCGGTTAAACCAACGGGCTGCCAGGATTCTTGGTAGTCACCCCGCTCTTGGCGGTGGGCGATCGCCGGACAAAAGAGGGTTTCTCCTGCCCATTGGCGGATGGTGAGGAGGGTGATTTCTACCTCGAAATCGATAAATTCTTCGATGATAATTTTGGCGGTGTCACCCCTGGCCCCCTCAATGGCGTAATTCCAGGCGGCTTCTAATTCGTCGGCAGTTTGTACCACGGATTGCCCTTTACCAGAGGAGGACATTACGGGCTTGATCACGTTGGGAAAGCCGATGTCCTGGGCGACGGTTTTGAGTTCTGCGAGGTTGGTGGCATAGGCATATTTGGCAGTACGCAGGCCTAATTCTTCGCTGGCAAGATCCCGGATGCGATCGCGGTTCATGGTGAAGTTGGTGGCGGCGGCGGTGGGGATAACGGTATAGCCTTGCTGTTCTAATTCGATGAGTTTTTCGGTGCGGATGGCTTCTACTTCCGGCACGATCAGATCCGGTTGATGTTTTTTGATCACCGCTTCGAGGGCTACCCCATCAAGCATAGAGATGACTTCCCGTTGGTCGGCCACCTGCATTGCCGGGGCGTTGTCATAGCGATCCACAGCGATCACGGTATTGCCTAAACGTTGGGCGGCGATCGCCACTTCTTTACCCAGTTCCCCAGAGCCCAACAACATGATTTTTTTCGGTAATGCGATCGCCATTTTTTCACCTATTGCCAAGAACAAAACAGAGATATCATACCGTTTTTAGCTGTACACGCGCCCCCGCCAGGCCTTGGGTTTTTGTCGGGCTGAGAGGAAAATCCGTGCCACCGCAAAGGGATCTGCAAAGGGAGATAACCAAAATAGCCATGCACTTTTACCGACGCTAAATTGGCGATCATAGGAGCCGGAAATGGCCAACAGCATCCCGAAGCGCACCAGGAGCAAAAAGACATTTAAGTCCAACCAACCAGACAAAAAGGGGTTGCTTAGACCTTCTTCGATGCCCCCAAACAGCAGCATCGTTAAGGGAATCGGTAGGCCTTGCACCATTGTCAGGAGCCATAGTTGTCCCCAGAGTTCTGTGCGGGAGGTGGCATCTTTTAAATCGAGCGATCGCCCCCATTCGTCCCAGGTTTCCCGCATCCCCTCGTACATTCTGACTTTAATAATTTTCGCGCCATCAAGAAAACCAACCCGATAGCCCGCCTTCGCAATATTTCTCGCCAGGGTCACATCATCACAAAACGATCCCGCCGCCGAACGATAACCCCCGACGTTTTCTAATACCTTGCGCCGACAGAGGAAACATTGCCCATTGGCCATCACACTGTCTTGATCCGGTTGGCGAATCCCTGCCACATCAAAACGAAAGAGTAGGGTCATCAGCAGCGCTGGTTGTAACCACCATTCCCCCGGCGATCGCAAAATAAACTGGGGCGATAGGGAGACCAAATCAAACCCTTCCTCCTCAGCGGCCTGGAGAACACTGGCGATCATCCCCCGCTGGGGTTGGGTATCGGCATCGACTCCCAAAATCCACTCACTGTCTGGGGAACTGTGCTCAAAGCCCCAATTTAACGCCCAGGGACGGCCCACCCAACCCTGGGGCAGCGGATCATCTGTTAGTAAGCGAAACCGGGGATCCGTTGCAGCCTTAGCTAAAACTTTTTCCCTAGTGCCATCGGTGGAATTACTATCAACGACGAGGATTTCTCGCACTTCATAGCTTTGCTGACTTAGCCCATCCAGGCAGGGTTGAATTCGTTCTACTTCGTTGAGGCTCGGCACCACCACTGTGACGGCGGCTAAATTATCAGAATTTGAAGCTTGGGGAGTCAAAGGCGATCGCCGCACGGCCCCCTTCATTAACCGCGATAAGACAACTAAAGCCCCACTACCCTGAATGAGCAAGCCAAACAAGCAAAGACCACCGATCCATACCGGGGAAAAATCCATAACTCAAGTAATTTCCAGCTAAAAATAAACACAAAAAACCCCCAATTTTAGAGGATGGGGGTAATACGAAAAAAATAGTTAACGACCGGCGCCCACGGGCATTTTCTCAGTCGTGGCATCCACCATCGGCAGCGTCGTCGTTGCTTGGCTTGCTTTGGGGATACTGAAGTACAACACAGTAACCGGTGCCAAGCCCAGCAGGATTCCCAACAAAATCGGTGGATAAATGCCGCCACCAATGCTCATCATCGTCGCAAAGCCAAAATTTAAAAGATACATGGCGAAGGGCAACATCAACTGTTCCCGGGACAGCTCAAGGGGTTGTTTGCCCCAAAACAGACTGGCAATGCCCATAAACACACAACCGGTTCCAAACCAACCGGAGAAATTTTCGTAGGGCATCCCGAAAAATGGCCCAACCACTTCCCATTCCCAGAAAGGTACAGCAGTTTGGCTCATCCCCGGATCTAGAACAAAATCCCAAGAGGTGAGCAGCAAAGCGCCAAGGGCGATCGCCGCCAAAGAATAAATCCACCGGGGTAAGTTATATTTCTGCAAACCCACCCGCGCGATCAGAAAACTACTAAAGCCCAGATAGAACCAAGATAGAGGAATGGTAAACGGGACTAACCCCGCAATCTTATAGCCCAAACCGCTGGTGTAGTGATAAGCCCCAAACGGAAACCCTGTACTGGTGCCCATTAGTTCCGCTGATACCGACACTGCTAGCGCTGGAATGAGAAAAGACAATAAATATTTTTTCCCCAGCAGGCGATAGGCATAGACAGTGACCGCAGCCATCCCCAGGAGCATGTACATCACACCACCATTGGCCATCGAGAGACGAAAAGCAACCTGGCCAAAATCGGGCAAGCTGGCAATGAAGTCGGCATTTGGTAAAACAAGCAGTAAGCCCGCTAAACCAAAGGCCATGGCCAACCCATGACCCCACAATAAATATTCTTCTGGCTTGAGCCTAATTTTCATAACTGGCGCTGACCTCCTGGCGTCCCTGGGGCGCAAAATTGAACTGAGAAGCAATTGACACTCCCCATAGTTTACAAAAAATTGTAAATAAATCTGTAGATTGGTTACAAAATAACCACTCGTATCGCTCTTATCTGTAATACTCTTGATCTAACCACGTTTTTTGGGTGGAGAAGAGCTTTCCGAAATGTCTGTAGTCTGTAGACTAACCCGTAAATCTTTATTTTCAGTTGGTGCAATGACATGAAACGAATTCTTGTGATCGATGATGATCCTATCTTGCAAAAGATCCTGGAAAATTTACTCACGCAAGCTGGATATCTCGTCGCGGTCGTTCTGTCTGGAAAGCAGGGACTCGATATTTGGCTGGAATTTCAACCGGATCTAATCGTTTCTGATGTGCGTATGCCAGAAATGGATGGTTTTGAATTCTGCCGGTATATTCGTTCTCAACCGACAGGACAGTTGATTCCTTTTCTATTTTTGTCGAGTCAGACTGATGTGGAGGCGCGTGTTGAGGGTCATTTTTCAGGGGCCGACGACTATATCGCCAAACCTTTTGAAATGAAGGAATTACTCGCAAAGATTGAGCGCCAGCTAGCCAGAATAGAGAACATTCGCGCAGAAATGCAACGGCTCGCTGCCCAGGCTAACGTTGAGCAGATGAAGCAAGCCCCAGAACCACTCCCGTTAACCCCCGCCGAGATGCGTGTTTTTTGGGAGGCAGTTCAAGGTTGGACCAATAAGCAAATCAGTGAGCATCTTTATGTCAGTCCGCGCACTGTCCAGACGCACCTTAGTAGTATTTTGAATAAATTAAACCTTGAAAATCGGTCTCAATTGGTGCGGTTTGCCTATGAAAATGGCTATGAAAAACCAGCAAATCATTCTGAGGACAACTAATGGGACAGGTTTATGAATTGGCGGTATTGCAGCGGGCGATCGCCACTGATCCAGACCGCTGGCGTCCCCTTGTGTTTACCAATGGCTGTTTTGATCTGCTCCACGTGGGCCATGTCCGTTATCTAACCGCTGCGAAACAACTGGGCAAAACTTTGGTGATTGGCTTAAATGGCGATCGCTCCGTGGCAGGCCTTAAACCCCAACCCGACCATTTACCCGATCGTCCCATCATCCCCGAAGCCCAACGCGCTGAACTTTTGACTGCTCTCGCTGTTGTGGATGCCGTCGTGTTATTTGATGAACCCACCGCCACCCAAACCATCGCTGCCCTACAACCGGATATTTATGTTAAAGGGGGTGATTACACGCCAGAAACACTCCCATAAGCGCCTACCGTCAAGGCCTACGGCGGTAAAATTGAGTTGATCCAGATTGAAATTCCGACCTCCACCAGTGGCATTATCCAAAAGATTCTTAAACAAGAGTCAATATTTCCTACTGTGTCCTGTGATAGTCTGGTTTGATGGTGATTTCCGTCCCACTGGGTAAAGCTTTATCGCTCTGCTTGACTCAATAGTAGATTTTGACGGCGATCGCCCACGCACTACATCCATCACAATTTTTTGACGCAACACATTGGGGAGACACAGTTTACATGGAGGCAACCAGCGATTTACTGCAAGAATTTTCGGCATTATCGGCGAAAAAGCAGCTAGAACAAATCCCCCAACTGATTGACCAAGGGGATGCTGGTTTTGCTTGCTTGAGAGAATTTTTGATGGCGCAACAGGGCCAGGCGGCAACCCCTGTCATGGGGAAAATTTGCCAAGTGCTCACCCAGAATCAAACCGCCGAAAATTTACTGTTCATGCAGCAGGAATTTCCGGAGGGGGTCGTTGAACTCAAGTCAGCGCGAGAGATTGATTACCAGATTATTCAAGACAAATTGATCGAAGAGGAGTTTCTGGAAGCAGATATTTTAACCCTCCAGAAAATGTGTGAACTGGCAGGGGAATCTGCTATGAAACGAAAATGGCTCTACTTTACGGAGGTAGAGCGGTTTCCCGACGAGGATCTGCTCACCCTCGATCAGTTGTGGCAGGTTTATTCCGGCGGGAAATTTGGCTTTTCGGTACAGCGTAAATTATGGAATTCCCTCGGTAAAGACTTCAATGCCCTCTGGGAAAAAATTGCTTGGCGGGATGGGAGAACCTGGGCGCGTTATCCCAAAGCATTTATTTGGAATCTGGATGCACCCAGGGGACATCTGCCCACCTCTAACCAGTTACGGGGCGCAAAAACGATCCTCGCGCTGTTCCAACATCCCGTGTGGACAAAGGACTAGGATTTCACTGAACCCGCTAAAATTCCCCGTACGAAATAGCGTTGTAGGCTGAAGAAAACGCCGAGGGGAACGATCATCGAGATAAAGGCTCCGGCAGTAAGCAGGTGCCAGTCTTGGCCCCGTGACCCGACTAAATTACTCAGTTGGATCGTGACGGGGGCAACGTCATTTGTGGTGCCTAAATAAACTAGGGCGATGAGCAAATCATTCCACACCCACAGAAACTGGAAGACCGCAAAGGAGGCGATCGCCGGCATCGAGAGGGGGACGATTAATTTTGTAAAAATCTTCAAGTGGGATGCGCCATCCACCGCCGCCGCTTCGATTAAATCCTTGGGTAATTCGCCAATGTAGTTCCGCAGGAGGTAAATCCCCAGGGGCAGACCATACCCCGCATGGGCAAGCCATACCCCCAGGAAACTATTGGACAGACCAAAATCTCGATAGGCCCGCAGAATCGGAATCAGGGTCGTTTGTAGCGGGACAACCAGCAAACAAACCACCACGATAAATAAAAATTGTCGCCCCGGAAATTTCATCCAGGCAAAGGCATAGGCAGCAAAACAGGCGATCGCAATCGGGATCACCGTCGCGGGAATGGCGATTGTCAAGCTATTAAAAAAGGCCTGTCCCATGCCCTCCGCTTGGAGCACATCCACATAATTTCCAATGTGATATTGGGTTAGTTCAAAGGGATGTTGAAAAATAGTCCACCAGCCCGTTTCCAGCATTGCATCCCGTCGCCGAAAAGAGCTAATGAGTAACCCCACCGACGGCAATGTCCAGATAAAAGCGATCACCAATAACGAAATATGAATCGGTGTTTTTTGCCAAAATTGAGTTTGCTTTTGCTGTGCCATTAGCGTAATTTCTCCTGTGTTCTAAACCGTCGAATATTACTGATCATTACCGGAATAATTAAGATTAAAAGCACGATGGCGATCGCACTACCACGCCCAAAATTTCGATAATTAAACATCTCTTTAATCATGCGACTGGCGATCACTTCCGTACCATAATTGCCCCCTGTCATCACAAAGACGATATCAAATACTTTCAAGACCAAAATAATAATCGTGGTACTGACAACGAGAATCGTGGAACGGATCATTGGGATCGTAATTCGCCAAAAAATTTGCCAACTATTCGCCCCATCAATCCGCGCCGCTTCGATCACTTCTTCTGGAATACCTTTGACCGCTGACGATAAAATTACCATCGCAAAACCGGTGTAAAGCCAGATCATAATTGCAATCAAAGCAAAATTATTCACCGATTGTTCGACAATCCAGCCCACGGGTTCAAAGCCAAAATTCACCAACAGCGCATTTAAAACACCAATTTGATCATCCCCAGCCGGTTTGTAGGCGTACATAAATTTCCAGATGACACTCGCCCCCACAAAGGAGATTGCCATCGGCAAGAAAATTAAGGATTTAATAATTGGTTCATAGCGCACTTTGTCAACTAGTACGGCAATAATTAATCCCAAACTGACGCTGACACCTGTAACCAAAACAAGCCAAAGCAAATTATTTTTAAACGCAATTAACATTGCCCGGTCAGTGAAGGCAAAAATATAGTTTTTGAGTCCGACAAAATTTTGCGATCGCCCATCTAGAAAACTCAAATAAAACGTTTGCATCGTCGGCAAAATCAAATAGGCAGAAAGCAATAATAATGCCGGAGAAATATAAACCCACGGCAATAGTCGCTGATTCCAGGGTTTCGGCAGGGCATTAATCGCAATATTCGCTAAATAAAACAGCCCAATCACACCGCCACAACCAATGGCGATCGCCAAGACCACGTTCAGTAGACGCGTCCAGAATTCCATCATGACCTCCATGAAATACTTACAGTCTCGGTTAAAGAAGGATTCAGGGGAATCGAAGTCCCCCTTTGAAGGGGGATTTAGGGGGATGTTACTCAGGCCAACTGTTTTCAATATTGGTTAAAACCGTTTCGGCATCTGCGCCGCCGACATAGTCCACCATGCCCGACCAGAAAGTGCCCGTGCCCACCGCACCCGGCATCATATCCGACGCATCAAAGCGGATCACTTCCGCATTCCCCAAAATCTCTGCTTGTTTGCGGCTCAAATCTGTGGGATATAGGGCCAAATCAATGCCCTGTCGGGGCGAAAGATAACCCCCCAGTCCTGCGGCAACTTCGTGGGGCGTTTTACTGGCGAGATATTCCATCAATTGCCGCGCTTCCGGAGTGTCATTAAACATGGCGAACACATCCCCCGCAACGAGGATCGGTAAACCTTGTTCCGGATTAATCTGCGGCAGTGGGAACACATCCACATCTTCATTGAGGTTAATGTCCGTTGGTAAAAACGCCTCAATAAAATTCCCTTGCTTGTGTAGGTAGCAGTTGGGATCTTCGCCAAACAATCCTTGAATCGAATCCCCAAAGGGCGTACTCAGGGCACTCACCACGCCACCATAGACATAATCTTCGTTGCGAACAATGTCGCCAAAAATGTTGACCGCATTTTCCACCGCCGGATCGTTAAAGGGAATTTCGTGGTTGATCCATTGGTCATAGACATTGGGGCCTGCGGTGCGTAGCATAATTTCTTCGACCCAATCGGTACCAGCCCAACCCGTCGAATCGCCACTTTCCATGCCAATACACCAAGGGGTTTTGCCTTCAGACACAAGGCGATCGCTCAGAGCTAGCATTTCATCCCAAGTGGTGGGAATCTCGTAGCCATTCACCGCAAACTGCTGCGGGTTGTACCAAACTAAACTTTTGACCGAAGCCCGATACCACACCCCATAGGGCACATTTTCCACACTACCGAGCTGAATCCAAGACTCATCATAGGCCGCCTGCAAATCCTCAAGGCTCATAAATTCTGTGAGGGGAACCAACCGACCTTCCCGCGCGAAATCCGCCATCAGCCCCGGTTGGGGAAACATCGCTAGATCTGGCGGATTGCCGGAATCAACCCGAATCGGCAAGGTCGTCGCAAAGGTATCTGTGCCTTCGTAAACCACTTCAATGCCTGTTTCTTCGGTAAAGGGAGCCAGTGCCGCCTCAATTTTTTCCTGTTGCTCCCCGATCATTACTCCGAAAACGGTGACTTGTTTTGTATCGCTTGTTGTATCGTCTCCAGAGGTTGTTTGTTCGCCAACACAGCCCGTTAAAACCAATGCGGAACTAAGTGCAAGGGAAGTAAGCTTAAGGGGAGATTTTTTTTGTACAAAAAACATTCATAAAAGTTGAATTCAGCAAATAAATTAAAAGAGAAGTTTTATTTTGAATTTTGAATGGGGTTTAAGCGCCCCAAAAATAGCAGATGATTTTATGCAATAACGGTTTCCATTTCGCGATCAAAAAGATACAAGCGTTGGACATTCCATAACACATCAAGGGTTTCTCCCTGTTTAACCGTAGCACGGGGATCAAAGCGCGCGACGAATTCCCCTTGTTCAGCCGTTATGAGATAAACAATGAGTTCATTGCCCATCATTTCAATCATATTGATCGTCGCTTGCACAGCGACAGTGGGAATATCAGGGGGTAAATATTGGGGATGATAAATATCTTCAGGACGAATCCCTAGGGTAAGGGGCCGATCCTTGAACGTCACGCCACCATCGACTATAAATTGCGATAAATATTTTTGAATTGAAATTAAGTTTTCCCCCAGTTTGAGACAGGGTTCCCCTTCATTGGTGGTTTGTTCGACGTCAAAAAAGTTCATCGCAGGACTGCCAATAAATCCAGCGACAAACAAATTATTGGGATTGTTATAGAGATTGCCGGGACTATCGACCTGCTGCAAAATCCCATCTTTCATCACGGCAATGCGATCGCCCATGGTCATCGCTTCCACTTGGTCGTGGGTGACGTAGATAAAGGTGGTGTTGAGGTCTTGGTGGAGTTTACTAATCTCTTTACGGGCCTGGACACGCAATTTTGCATCAAGGTTAGAAAGGGGTTCATCCATCAGAAAGACGGCGGGTTTACGGACGATCGCCCGCCCCACGGCGACCCGTTGCCGCTGTCCCCCAGAAAGTTCTTTGGGTTTGCGTTGTAATAGTCTTTCGATGCCTAATTGGGCGGCGGCACTCTGGACACGCTTGTTAATTTCGGTTTGATCAACTCCTTGCAATTGCAGACTGAACGCCATATTTTCATAGACGCTCATGTGGGGATAGAGGGCGTAGGATTGGAACACCATCGCAATGTCGCGATCTTTAGGGGAGAGGTGATTGACCCGGCGATCGCCAATGCAAATTTGCCCATCGGTAATCGATTCCAGACCCGCCAGCAACCGGAGAGAAGTCGTTTTCCCACAGCCGGACGGCCCCACAAATACTAAGAATTCACCATCTTCGATGGCAAGGTTGAGGTTGTTGACGGCGACAAAATCATCAAATCGCTTCGTCACTTGCTCGAACGTTACGCTAGCCATAGAAAGTTTTGGATTGACAACAATTATTCCCCATTAAAGCGAATAATCCTTCAATTTCCCAAAACTAAAACCACATCATTGGGGCTGTTCGACTTGCAATTGTCCCATAAACCACTGGGCCACCTGGGCATTGCCGTCTGAGGCAACACGTTCTAGGGCTTCTTCTAATATTGCTTTCGGCAAGTCCTTTAAAACCTGAGATGTTTCAACGGATTCATAGCGTCCAGCCCCATTTAAAACTAAGAGAAAAAACCGTTGAGCCTGGATATCAATCACCCAATATTCAGGGATACCTAACGCAGCGTAAATTTCTTTTTTACGGTCTAAATCATGGAAAATTGTCGTGTCAGAAATTTCACCCACCAAATCTGGCACGCGCCATTCATCTAAGTTTAAATAACGGCGATCGCCTTGTTTCCAAACCGGATAATCTTCCCCAAGAAAAAGCATTAAATCCGGAGAAGCCGCAATTTTTTGAGTCGGCTTTTCTAGCAGACAACGACCAAAGGATCGTAGTTTAAGCTGAAAATGGGATGCAATCACGAAAAATAACATTGTGAATAAATCACTCACAGAAGCATGATTCAGACCTTCTTTTCCCATTTCAACTAATAATGAATTTTGATAAAAATACAGCTTTTGTTTATTAAGATCATCGGTGGGCAAATCCCGCTGTTGTTGGTACGCTTCCCACTGGGACGGAACCCAAGGGGCGATCGCCTCTTTCCGGCGCGCATTCTTCATCGAAGCAACCATCGGTTATCCTCCAGAGCATTGATTAGCTCCATTGTAAGATCTGAATTTCGTGCCATCCTTTTAAACTAGGGGGATACAAACTCGATTCAGTCAAAATATATGAGCGCAGATTTTCGCATTGAAAAAGATTCCATGGGCGATCGCCAAATCCCTCACGACGCCTACTATGGCATCCAAACCCTGAGGGCGACGGAAAATTTTCCGATCAGCGGCATTAAACCCCTCCCTACCTATATCGATGCTTGCGTTCTGATCAAAAAAGCGACGGCGATCGCCAATGCGGAACTCGGTTGTATTGAAGCCCAGATGTCCGAGGCAATTGTAAAAGCCTGTGATGAAGTGTTGCAGGGGGCATTACGAGAGCAATTCGTCGTCGATGTGTACCAAGCGGGGGCTGGCACCTCCCACCACATGAATGTCAACGAAGTCTTGGCGAACCGTGCCCTCGAACTTCTCGGCGGCGAAAAGGGCGATTACCAAACCGTTAGCCCCAACGATCATGTGAACTACGGGCAATCCACCAATGATGTGATTCCCACGGCAATTCGTATCGGTGGGTTATTAGCCCTCGAACATTGTTTATATCCAGCTCTCTCTGGGGCGATCGCCACTTTGGATAATAAAGCAGAAGAATTTGCCCACATCGTCAAATCTGGCCGCACCCACATGCAGGATGCCGTTCCCGTCCGGCTTGGGGAAGGATTCCGCGCTTGGGCAGAAATTTTAACCGCCCACATGGGGCGCATCGAAACCGCCGCCAAAGATTTAACGGTTTTAGGTTTAGGCGGTAGTGCTTCCGGAACAGGTTTAAACACCCATCCCCAATATCGTTTCCGCGTGGCAGAAATTTTAAGTGAACTGATCGGGCAACCTTTGACCTCCGCCCCCCACCTAATGGCAGCGATGCAAAGTATGTCGCCCTTCGTCAATGTTTCCGGTGCGTTGCGTAACCTTGCTCAGGATCTCGTGAAAATTTCCCATGATTTGCGTCTGATGGATTCTGGCCCCAACACTGGCTTTAAGGAAATTCAACTGCCCCCTGTGCAACCCGGTTCCTCGATTATGCCCGGTAAGTACAATCCCGTCATGGCGGAAATGACTTCTATGGTGTGCTTTCAGGTGATGGGCTACGATACGGCGATCGCCTTTGCCGCCCAAGCAGGTCAATTGGAACTTAACGTGATGATGCCTCTGATTGCCTATGATTTAATCCACAGCATCGAAATTCTCGGCAACACCATCAAGGCCCTCAGCGACAAATGTATTGCAGGCATCACCGCCAACGAACAACGCTGTCACAATTATGCTGAAAGCAGTCTGTCCCTTGTGACAGCCCTCAATACCCATATCGGTTATCTCAACGCTGCCGATGTCGCCAAGGAATCCTTGCAAACGGGCAAAACCCTCCGGCAAATTGTCCTCGAACGGGGCTTAATGGATGAGGCGACCCTGGCCCAAGTTCTCGACCTCGAAAAAATGAGTCAATTACCCAGCAATTAATCGGGAATAAAAAAGGCGATCGCCTCAGGCAAAAGGGAAGGCGATCGCCACTCTAAACCAATGCACTTCAGTAAGATAGATTTAGGTTTTGTTGTGAAGAGGAAATACCATGGTCGCAACACCAATTAGAACAAATATTCCTAAACCAGTGGGAGAACAGCGGGTCGCATTTCATAACCTCAGTTGGGATGACTGTCTCAAGATTTTTCAAGCATTACCCCAAGACCGTCATTCCCGCCTCTCCTTTTGTAATGGAACGTTAGAAATCACCGCGCCTTTAGAAGATCACGAATTTGCCCTACGACTCATTGAACTCTTTATTCGACTTTTTGTCCTTGAAATGGGATTAAAAATGAAGACAATGGGTTCAACAACGATGAATCGTAAGGATGTAAAGAAAGGAGCAGAGCCCGACTGTGCCTACTACATTCAAAATCAGCCCCAGGTTGCAGGACGTAATGTTGATTTTGACAAAGATCCGCCGCCCGATCTCATCATAGAAGTGGATATCACCAACACAAATATTAATAAAAATCAACTTTATGCAGCCATGGGCGTTCCTGAATTTTGGCGATACAATGGCGAAACTCTACGCATATTCACGCTAAACAATGGCGAATATGAAGAATGTGAAACCAGTCCATTATTCTCGATTGTGCAGAAAGAAGATTTATATCGTTTTCTCGCTGAGGCAGTAGAGGATGAGATGGAGGCAATGCGTAATTTTCAAGCTTTCTTAAAACAGAAAATAACAGATGAAGACAATTAAAAAGGCGATTTTAAAATGAGTTTTTAGCCACATAAAAAAATGGGCCAGCCCGAAGACTAACCCACATTGTTTGATGATTTTTGGCGATTAGATTGCCATTATTGGTCTTTCATCCAATTATCATCAATCATCGCATCATCATCAATCACAGGTGCTTTTCCCTGAACATCCGACGGGATCGGCGTATCATCAGAAATCAATTCATCGCCAGAAATAATATCCTTACGGTTTGATTTTCCTTCCGTAAAGGCCCGCGCTGTTTGATCATCAAGAATTTCACTGCCATCGAGATCATCATAGGTACGACTCGATAACCCAGCACCATTGTCATTGGTCACAACATTACTGTAGCCATTGGGAGACCGTGAAGTGCCTTCGTCTACGAAATCGTTTTGACTCGCAAACCCCGTTCCGGCCGGAATCAAGCGACCGATAATCACGTTTTCCTTAAGACCCCGTAACCAGTCGGATTTCCCTTCAATGGCCGCTTCGGTGAGTACCCGTGTGGTTTCTTGGAAGGAAGCCGCAGAAATAAAGCTATCGGTGTTCAAGGAAGCTTTGGTAATCCCTAGGAGCACTGGAGTGTAACGGGCCGGTGCACCACCAGTAATGGACATGGCTTCGTTAACTTGTTCTACTTGACGTAGCTCAATTAATTCTCCTGGCAACATTGTGGTATCGCCACCGTCATCGATGCGGACTTTTGCCGTCATCTGACGCACGATCACCTCGATGTGTTTGTCAGAAATGTCAATGCCCTGGGACTGGTAAACCCGCTGCACTTCTTCTACCAAGAACCGTTGAGATTCCCGGAGACCAATCAAAGCTGCTTCGTATATCCCCTTACTCTCAGCGTAGTAATCAAAGAAAATTTCTAGGATTTCGTGGGGATTATTCAAGCCGTCAGTGAGGGGTTCTGCTGGGCCAACCCGTTGACCATCAACTACCATCACACTTTGGTTGAGGCTAACCGGATACTCGCTAATGACACCATCATCTTCGATGACTTTGACATCCACGGTTTCGTCGTCGAGGTATTCGACTTGGCAGGTGCCAGGGCGACGGGCGAGCACTGCTGCTTCCTTGGGTTTCCGGGCTTCGAGGAGTTCTTCGATCCGGGGGAGACCCTGGATGATGTCCCCAGTTTTTGCCCGCTCAAAGACGAGCAGCACGAGATTATCACCCCGTTGGACAAGATCACCTTCGTCGATGTGCAGGACTGCACCACCAGACACACGGTAGGGCCGGGCATGACGGAGGACAATTTCTTTGTCGCTGACCTTAAGGACTTGGGCGGAATCTTCGATCACAACGCCTTCGGCAATTTCGGTGCCAGCAACCACCAGGGTATTTTCTTTCACCTTGGCTTTGCCGTCGATGGCGAGGGTTTGGCGATCGCTATCACGCACAATCAACAAACGGCGGATCGCTTCTTGACCGGAACGGATCCCTCGAACTTCACCGGGTTCTTTACATTGAATTTCCGTGCGGGCCACCACTGCGCCAGGGACAATTTCCTGACCATCTTCGACCATGAGTCGGGTCTGGACTTGGCCGCCAAAGGGATCACTGTCGGAATCACGGCGGAGAATCAAGGACTCAAGAATCACTAACTGGAGACGTTTTACTTCGTCATCGGTGGGATCATCTTGCAGTTCAATGTCCGCATAGAGGTTCGCCAGGACATCTTCATCTTCCCCTTCAATGGCACCAATTTCGATAATCAGCTGGGTGCTCAGGAGAGAAACACCATCAACGGATTTCACCCGTTCGCCATCTTTGAAAAATAAGCGCTGGACAGCATGGAGTTCGATATTCCGGCCTGCGCCCTGTTCGTTAATGGAACCCTGGGACGGTTCAACGGGAGTATCCTCGACTTGGAATTCCTCGACGGGACGGACAAGGAGCGCGACCCCTTCGGTGCTGATCACTTTTTCGCCGTAGCTCAGTTTGTCGATGGTCACCCCAGGGATCACCTCTTCACCGGGCTGGATCAGTTGTTCGTGATATTTATCGGCGATCGCCTCTTCGGTGAGGTGCAATTCACCCGGCTTAATAATCACTTCCCGGAGAATGTCATTCTTTTCGATGACTTCTGCAACCCCAGCCGATTGGGAGAAAATATCCTTAACGACTTCTGTGCCCGCTTCGACGTACTGGCCATCTTCGACGATACGGAGGGAGCTATCCTTGTTTACCTCGTGGGTTTCCTCTGGGATCCAAAGGAGTGTGCCCCCTTTCAGCACTTCGTAGCCCTGTTTTTTCGTGCCCTTGGCCACTTCTACACCAGAGTATTTGATGATGCCTCCGGTGGTCGTCCGGTAGCGGTCATCGATGAGTTCGGCGATGTTGGCGTTGTTTTGCACCTTCGTGCCAGGGGCTGTTTTTAGAAGGAACTGGTCCCCTTTAGAGGTTTCAATGATGTATTGTTCTGAGCCGCCCCCAGTTTCGTGGAGTACCTTCGCCTCATCTAGAAGTACCGAAGCGGTGACAATTTCAATCTCTCGACTATTGGGAATGAGTCGTACAACACCACCGGAGAGGGAAACTAATTTTGTTTCAGCAAGGATATCCCCTACATTGACATGGGTGCCGTTTTCAACGACGGGTTCAGCCCCAGCCGGCAGATTATAAACATCCCCAGCTAAAACCCACATCAAACCACTTCTTTGGGCGGAGCGGGTTGTGTTGCCTTGACGGTCCGTTTTTTCTTCGGCAATGAGATTATCAAAGAGAACTTCCCCAGCCAGATCGGAGGAAACGTCTTTGGTCGCTCTCTCGGTGGATTTTTGGGTTTTCTGACCCGCACCAACTTCAACGAGCAAATCGCCTTTCTTGACGGAAGCTCCTTCTGCCACCAAGACAAAGGAACCCGGTGAGAGAGCATGGCTTACCATTTTGCCATTGTCGCTGGGCTTCAACACCAGAGTACCGGCTACTTCTACCTGCTCTACTTCATCCCCGTGGGGCGTCCGCATCCGCCGCGTGCTGAGGCCATCTTTAAACTGAATTGTGCCAGCTTTGGAGGCTTTGATCGTCCGGGCGGCTTCCTTGGTAAATACCCCCCCGGTGTGGAAAGTCCGCATGGTTAACTGGGTGCCAGGCTCCCCAATGGATTGGGCCGCAATAATCCCGACGGCCTCTCCCATATCGACCATGTGACCATGGGCAAGGCTCCAACCATAGCACTTGCGACAGACGGAACGGGCCGCTTCACAGGTCAGCGGCGATCGCACTTCCACCTCAGCTACCGTAGTCGCAATTTTCTTCGCCAGATCAGCATCAATATCTTGATTTCGTTGGGCAATGACTTCGCCGGTTTTGGGATCAACCACATCGGCATTGAGTACCCGACCAAAGAGGCGATCTTCAAGGGAAATCTGTTCACGCTCACCATCGGTCATGGCGCGGAGTTTGAGACCCCGGGCGGTGCCGCAGTCTTCTTCTCGAACGATCACATCCTGGGAAACATCCACCAAACGTCGGGTCAAATAACCAGAATCTGCCGTGCGGAGGGCGGTATCTACCAGACCTTTACGGGCACCATAGGAAGAAATAATGTATTCCGTGACTGTGAGACCTTCCCGGAAGTTGGTTTTAATCGGCAAGTCAATAATTTCCCCTTGGGGATCTGCCATCAAGCCGCGCATCCCGACCAACTGACGCACTTGGGAGAGATTACCCCGGGCACCACTAAAGGCCATCATGTAAACGGAGTTGAGGGGGTTGGTTTCCCGGAAGTTTTTGACCACTTCATCTTTAAGGGATTCAGAGGTGCTGTTCCAGGTGTCAATAACCTTTTGGAAACGCTCAACCTCAGTAATTTCACCACGGGAATAGCGAGCTTCTGTGGTCTTAATTTCCTGTTCGGCACTGTCTAGCATTTGCCGCTTGATGGGCGGTACCTGGAGGTCATCGACACTAATCGAGACACCAGCCTGGGTTGCGTAACGAAAACCAAGGGTCTTCAGTTCGTCGGCCATGGTGGCGCAGTGGGCAGAACCAAAACTCGTGTAGGCCCAGGACATCAGCTTTTTCAGACGTCCTTTATCGATGATGCGGTTGTAAAAAACGGCGGGTTTTTCCTTGGTCATGGTTTTTTTGTGATCTCTGGTGTTAATAACTTAAGAAGAAAAACTTAAAGAAAGCAAAAGGCGATCGCCCTTTTCTTTCCGCTTACAGTCACCTTATACAGGTAGTCCTTCTGGGAGCGTCCGCTCGGTTAAATCAAGGGCATCTTGGATCGTCTTGTTGTAGATGATTCGTCCCGGCGTTGTGCGGATAAACTGACTAATCATTTCACCCTCTGCCGTTTCCCGAACCTTCCGTTCACGGTAAATTTTCAAAATAGAACCATCCTCTAACGTTTCAGATTCCAACACCCGATCATCCGCCTCATTGGTCTCAACATCGCCGAGGTAGCGCAACCATACATAGGCATGCAAATCCACATCCCCTTGCTCATAGGCCCGCAACGCATCATCCATACTGCTAAAGTAGCGTCCCGCACCCCGCTGTGCCCCTGGATTTTCCGCCGTCAAATAATAACAACCTAAAACCATATCCTGGGAAGGAGCCACAATGGGTTTACCCGTAGCGGGCGAAAGAATATTATGACAAGCCAGCATCAACAGACGAGCCTCAGCTTGGGCCTCCAAAGACAAAGGCACGTGCACCGCCATTTGGTCGCCATCAAAGTCAGCGTTAAACGCAGGACAAACCAACGGGTGCAACTGAATCGCGCGACCTTCCACGAGAATCGGTTCAAAAGCCTGAATCCCTAGTCGGTGTAGCGTTGGTGCCCGGTTGAGTAGTACAGGGTGACCCGTAATTACTTCAGCGAGCACATCCCAAACACTTTCATCCCCCCGTTGAATCAGCTTTTTCGCCGCCTTAATATTGCTGACAATAGTGCTCTTAATCAGTCGCTGAATTACAAAAGGCTGGAACAGTTCAATGGCCATCTCACGGGGCAGACCACACTGATAAATTTTTAGCTTTGGCCCAACCACGATGACAGAACGACCAGAATAGTCAACCCGTTTCCCAAGGAGGTTTTGCCGGAAACGACCTTGCTTCCCTTCAATAATGTCCGATAAAGACTTGAGGGGACGGTTATTTGCACCGACAACTGTCCGACCACGACGGCCATTGTCAATTAGCGCATCCACCGCCTCTTGCAACATCCGTTTTTCGTTGCGGACGATAATTTCCGGTGCCAGAATTTCTTGTAATCGAGCGAGACGGTTGTTTCGATTGATAACGCGGCGATAAAGATCATTCAAATCGGAGGTGGCAAAGCGGCCCCCATCGAGCTGCACCATCGGGCGCAGATCCGGTGGAATGACAGGGATACTGTTCAGAACCATCCATTCAGGGCGTGCCCCAGTCGCAATAAAGTTATCAATAACGCGCAAACGTTTAATTAACTTCGCCCGTTTTTGACCTTTAGAATTAGCAATGCCTTCCCGTAGTTCCTCAGCAACCGCCTCTAACTCAAGCTCTTGCAACAAACGCTCAATCGCTTCAGCCCCAATGCCAACTTCCACATCCTCTAACTGAGAATCTTCGCTGTAGAGTTGCTCTTCAATTTCTAACCACTGATCTTCCGTCAATAGTTGCTTATAGCTGAGGTTAGTCGCATTACCCGGATCGAGGACGACATAGGCATTGAAATAAACAATCTGCTCCACATCCCGCAGTGCCATATCCAGCAAAATGCTGAGGTAGCTGGGGATCCCCTTGAGATACCAAACGTGGGTAACTGCCGCAGCGAGCTTGATGTACCCCATGCGATGACGACGCACCCGGGATTCAGTGACCTCTACGCCACAACGCTCACAGACAATTCCCCGGTGTCTAACCCGCTTGTATTTACCACAGTGGCATTCCCAGTCCTTGGCCGGGCCAAAAATCCGCTCACAAAATAAACCATCCATTTCCGGTTTTAACGTCCGGTAGTTAATAGTTTCTGGTTTTGTAACCTCGCCGACGGTTTGACCATTTGGTAAAGTCCGCTCTCCCCACTGGCGTACCCGTTCAGGAGAAGCAATACCAATTTTGACGTAATCGAAATGTTGCTCTTGTTGACTTTTCATGCCCGTAACTGCTCTTTAAAAACGACTCGACGAATAAAATTTGGCCTATACAAGCTTCAAAAAGCATGGGGCACATTTGGCAAAATGCTGGCCCCACTACTTTTAAGGATGCTTACTCTGCTGCCTCTTCTACTAAATCCTCTTGATCTTCATTGGTGACTGACTCATAGGTGGGCCGGTTAGGGGCGCGACGTTGGTTGTCCATCATCAAATCTACTTCCACATCACGACTGGTACCATCATCGGCTGCTTCCACTTTATGAACAGCAATGTCGAGACCCAGGGATTGCAATTCTCGCATTAGAACTTTGAAAGATTCGGGAGTACCTGGGCGAGGAATCGGCTTCCCTTTGACAATCGCATTTAAGGCTTCGTTACGTCCTTGCATATCATCGGATTTCACCGTGAGTAACTCTTGGAGAGTATAGGCGGCTCCATAGGCTTCGAGAGCCCAAACCTCCATTTCCCCGAAGCGCTGACCACCCTGTTGGGCTTTACCACCAAGGGGCTGCTGCGTCACCAGAGAGTATGGCCCCGTAGAACGCGCGTGGATCTTATCGTCAACCAAGTGAACAAGCTTAAGCATGTACGCTTTACCGACAGTCACGGCTCGATCAAAGGATTCCCCAGTCCGACCATCGTAGACTTGGATTTTGCCAGGTTCATCTTCATTAAAGACCCAGTCTTTGTTTGGCTTTTTCGCTGCTTCGCGAATTTTGCCATGTACGGTTTCCCGTGATGCTTCAGCTCCGTGCATTTCGTCGAAAGGCATCATCTTAAAGCGAGCATTGAGATGTTCACCGGCCCAGCCTAGGAGACACTCAAAAACTTGGCCTACGTTCATCCGGGAGGGAACCCCTAGGGGATTGAGCACAATGTCGACAGGGGAACCATCGGGTAAGTAAGGCATATCCTCAATCGGGAGAATCCGGGAAATAATCCCCTTATTCCCGTGGCGGCCTGCCATTTTATCCCCAACTTGGATTTTTCGTTTTTGAGCCACGTAGACCCGAACCACCATATTGGCACCCGGGGGTAATTCATCACCCTGCTCACGGGTAAAGACGCGGACATCAACCACACGTCCCTTTTCACCGTTGGGAACCCGGAGGGAGTTATCCCGTACATCCCGTGCCTTCTCCCCGAAAATTGCCCGTAGGAGTTTCTCTTCCGGTGGCTGATCGGACTCACCTTTCGGAGTGACTTTACCCACCAAAATGTCACCAGATTCTACCCAAGCACCAATGCGAATAATCCCTTGTTCATCGAGGTGACGCAGGGCATCTTCCCCAACGTTGGGAATTTCACGGGTAATCTCTTCAGGCCCCAACTTTGTTTGACGGGCTTCAATTTCGAATTTTTCAATGTGGATACTGGTATACACATCGTCATAGACAAGGCGCTCACTGATGAGGATTGCGTCTTCGTAGTTGTAGCCTTCCCAGGGCATGTAGGCGATGGTCACATTTTGACCGAGGGCAATTTCACCACCTTCAGTTGCGGAGCCATCTGCGAGAACCTGACCAGCGACAACATCTTCACCAATGTCTACAAGGGGACGCTGATTAAGACAAGTATCTTGGTTAGAACGCTGATATTTTTGCAGAGGATAAACAATTTCAGCGGCGTCCTCGGTGCCTTCACCGGTTGGTTGCACGCGGATTACGGTAGCGTCAACGAAGGTAACAACACCATCACACCGGGACACAATGACCATCCCAGAGTCACGGGCTGCTTGTGCCTCCAGACCGGTGCCAACAAGGGGACGTTCTGGTCTGAGGAGGGGAACAGCTTGTCGCTGCATGTTAGAACCCATCAGAGCGCGGTTCGCGTCATCGTGCTCTAGGAAGGGAATCAGTGAGGTTGCCACAGAAACAATTTGTAGGGGCGAAACTGCCACATAGTCCACCTGTTCGGGAGTGGTGGTCGAGAATTCCCGACGATAACGCACGGGAACTGTTTCACCGAGAATGTTACCGTCTTCATCCCGTGGTACATCGCCGGGGGCAACCCGCAGATCGTCTTCTTCGCCTGCCGTGAGGTAAACAGAGCCTTGGTCAAAAAGGATTTTGCCATTTTCGACTTTGTAATAGGGCGTTTCGATAAAGCCATATTCATTAACACGGGCATAGGTTGCTAGGGAACCGATGAGACCAGCGTTGGGACCTTCTGGGGTTTCTACAGGACAAATCCGACCATACTGGGTGGGGTGAATGTCTCGCACAGCAAAGCCTGCCCGTTCACGGGTTAAACCACCAGGGCCGAGGGCGGATAGACGCCGTTTGTGGGTCAACTCAGCGAGTGGATTGGTTTGATCCATAAACTGAGAAAGCTGGGAGGAGCCGAAAAATTCCTTAATCGCCGCAACAAGGGGTTTTGGGTTAACCAAGGAGGCTGGTGTTAGGGTGTCGGCTTCGCTAACGGTCATGCGTTCACGAATGATGCGTTCAAGACGGTTTAGACCAACACGTACTTGGTTTTGTAGGAGTTCACCCACAGACCGAACACGACGGTTGCCCAGGTGATCGATGTCGTCAATGTTTCCGGTATCGAATTCTAGGTTAATGAGATAATCAATCGCCGAGAGGATATCGGTGGGGGTGAGTACCCGTACGGTATCGGGGATGTTGAGCCGTAACTTTTTATTGATTTTGTAACGACCGACTTTACCCAAGTCGTAGCGCTTGTTGTCGAAGAAACGGGATTCTAATAACTGCTGACCACCGCTGACCGTGGGAGGTTCACCGGGGCGGAGCTTGCGATAGAGTTCGAGGAGTGCTTCTTCTTCGCTGGGATTGCCTTCTTTTTCGAGGGTTTTTTGGTAGAAGTCAGCATGGCGCAAGGCGTCAAGGATTTCGCTGTCGGATAGACCCATAGCCTTGAGGAGTACCTGGGCTGAAAGCTTACGGGTTTTATCAATCCGCACCCAGACAATGTTGTTTTTGTCTGTCTCGAATTTCAACCATGCCCCACGGTTAGGAATGAGGGATGCGGAGTAGGTGCGACGACCATGTTTATCGACTTCGGATTTGTAATAAACCCCAGGCGATCGCACAATTTGGTTGACGATTACCCGTTCTGCACCATTGATGATGAAGGTACCACGGTCTGTCATCAGAGGCAGATCCCCAATGAAGACTTCCTGTTCTTTGATTTCGCCAGTTTCTTTGTTGATGAGGCGGGTGGGCACATACATCTGGACACCATAGGTGCTATCCCGACTCTTGGCCTCACTCATGCTGTACTTGGGTTCTTTGAGACGGTATTTTTCCCCAATGAAGTGCAGCTCTAATTTGCCGGTATAGTCGGTGATGGGCGAGAAACTGTTGAGCTCCTCAATTAACCCTTTTTCAAGGAACCAACGAAAGCTTGACCGTTGAATATCAATTAGATCAGGAAGCAGGCTTTGGGTGATATGAGTCATAGGTATTATCTTGGGTCGGGATAACTGGGAGGCAATGGTGCAGCAGATGGCAGGCGATCGCCTTGGGTTAGGTAGAGAATTTGCGTAGAAACAATAAGGCCCTTCAATGATAGTTCGGGACAAAAGCTCCTACAGCAGAATGCGACCTTCTCTGATCCCTAGGTTGAATCCTAAGGTGACGAGAATGCCGACAAAATAAAAAAGATATTTAGAAATGCAGCCGAAACAGCTGGCGGGCATTAGCTGTCGTTTGTTGGGCAAGGGTTTCCAAAGAAGTTTCCCGTAATTGGGCAAGGTATTCTGCCACATGGCGGACAAAGGCTGGTTCATTTCGCTTTCCCCGTTTGGGTACAGGGGCAAGAAAAGGACAATCTGTTTCGATCAAAAGGCGATCATCGGGCACTAGACGAGCGGAATCCCTGACCTGTTCAGCATTTTTAAAAGTCACCACACCACTAAAGCTAACGAAAAAACCAAGGTCAAGAAACCATTGAGTTTCTTCGGGGGTGCCACTCCAACAATGCATTACACCGCGCACGGGTTGATCATTCGCCTGAAACTCTTTGAGGATTGCTAACAATTCTGCCGCTGCATCACGACAGTGAATGATCACCGGCAAATCGAGTTCCGCCGCCAGCTCAAGTTGCGCCCTGAGTACTTTTTCCTGGTGACGGTGATTTTCCGCCTTAAAAAAGTCTAGGCCCATTTCCCCAAGGGCAACGATCCGCGAATCACTCTGGGCCAAGGCCTTGATTTCTGCAGCCATGGTCTCTGTCCACTTATCTGCATCGAGGGGATGCAGGCCGACAGAAAATTTTAGCTCCGGAAACCGATCAACCAGGGCTTGAATTTCAGTGAACTCTTGGGGTTCGACGCAGGAATGGACCAAGTGGGCAACACCAGCGGCACGCCAACGACTGGCGATCGCCTCGATATCTTCTTGGAAAACATCGAAGTTGATGTGCACATGGGTGTCAACAAGTTGCATGGTAAAAGTGACAGCGGCTCCTTCAAATGATTAGCAAATAGGGAAAACCCCAGAGAACGCGACCGCTCTCTCGTCCTAGGCGGCCACTTGTCCAGTTGCTTGTTTAAATTCCTTTGCGAGCCGTGCCTTTTTCCGGGCAGCCGTATTGTGATGGTAAACTCCCCGTTTTACAGCTTTATCAATTTTGCTGTAGGTTGCAGAGAGATATTTTTGTGCTTCTGCTTGGGCATCTGCAGAGGGAGCCGCTGCATATTGTTCAATCGCTTGGAGGCACTTTTTGGTGAGGGTCTTGACCGCAGACTTATAGGATTTGTTGCGGAGACGATTACGTTCAGCAGTTTGGATACGCTTAATCGCAGATTTAATATTAGCCACAGTGGTCTAGGTTAATTTAGGTGGACAGATAAATATAGATGATCAAAAATCTCATTGTAGCAAAAGTTGCCCCACTGAGATCAATCACCGCAGAATTTAGGTTAGGAGTTGGAAGTCTCTAATTTCAGAGGTGAAATTCTACCACGAAAACCGAGGATAAGCGCGGAATGGCTGCCATTGGTTAGAAAAATTCAGTAGAATGAGACAAGATTTTAAGCAATGAGTGATTGATATTTTCTATGCTGCGCATTCTCTATCAGCAGACTGATGCCCCTTCTGAGTTACAACGTATTGCGAACCGCACCTCCCATGATGTAGCTCTAACCCAAGAGGCGGCGGTGAAAGAGATTGTCACAGCGGTAAAAAATAGTGGCGATCGCGCGTTGGTTGATTTCACGGCAAAATTTGATCGCCAAACCCTCACCCCCGAAAAATTAAGGGTTTCTGCCGCCGAGCTAGATGCGGCCTACCAACAAATTGATCGTCCCCTGCTAGAGGCGATCCAACTGGCCAGTCGCCAGATCGAAGCCTTTCACCGCCAACGGGTACCCAAATCCTGGGTGCAATTTGGCCTGAATGATGTGGTTTTAGGGAAACGTTACACGGCTGTGGATCGGGCAGGTCTGTATGTGCCAGGGGGCCGCGCGGCCTATCCGAGTACGGTGCTGATGAATGCGATTCCGGCAAAGGTGGCTGGTGTGCCAAAAATTGTGATGGTGACGCCCCCAGGGCCAGAGCTCAAAATCAATCCGGCGGTTTTAGTCGCTGCCCAGGAAGCAGGTATTGAGGAAATTTATCGCGTTGGGGGGGCCCAGGCGATCGCCGCCCTCGCCTACGGTACCGAAACAATTCCGGCAGTGGATGTGATTACTGGGCCGGGGAATATTTTCGTCACCCTTGCCAAAAAAATGGTCTACGGTCGCGTGGGGATCGATTCCTTGGCAGGGCCTTCGGAAGTGCTGGTGATTGCAGACAATAGTGCAAATCCGACCCATGTAGCAGCAGATTTGCTCGCCCAGGCAGAACATGACCCCCTAGCAGCGGCGATCCTCCTTACCCCCGACCAAGAATTCGCCGAACAGGTACAAGCAGCGGTAGCCCAACAGTTAGAAAATCACCCCCGTCAAGAGTTAACTGAAAAGGCGATCGCCCACTATGGCCTCGTGGTGGTGGTGGATTCCCTGGAGAAAGCAGCGGAACTCTCTAACCTTTTTGCCCCAGAACACCTCGAACTGGAAGTGGCAGAACCCTGGGAACTATTACCCTTAATTCGCCATGCTGGCGCGATTTTCCTGGGCCACTCAACCCCGGAGGCGGTGGGAGATTATCTCGCCGGGCCAAACCATACTCTACCGACGGCTGGGGCGGCCCGTTATGCCTCGGCCTTAGGGGTAGAAACTTTTATGAAGCACTCCAGCATTATTCAATATTCTGCGAAAGCACTCCAAAACGTTGCCAGTGCCGTACAAACCCTGGCCGAAGCCGAAGGTCTACCCTCCCATGGGGATTCCGTGCGGTTGCGGACCCAGAAAGGTCAATCTCTAGATCCCTAATCCCAAAAATTTACGGAGGTAGAGGCCCCATTGGGCGGCTAATTCAATTTGGGTAAAGGGAATTTCGATTGTTTCTTGATCCTGGGTTTCGAGTAATAAAAAGGCTTTTCCCTGGCGGGGTAATTCTTCTGATTCATCTAAGCGATCAATAATTTGTTGATCAACGCGGAGGACAATTTTTTGGATCGAGGCGATCGCCACCGTTTGCAGATCCACCATGCCTCGCCGGGTCGCTTTACCGTAGGTAATCTGACCATTGCGATAACCCAAGATCGAATACAGATCATATTTTGCTTGATCAAAACCTTCGGCCCACCGTTGATAGGCCTCAATTTTTTGGTATTCGGCCCAACCAGCCCAGGCTAGCCCGATAAATAGCGCCAATAGCGGCAGCCACAATAATCCCCTTTCCATAAATGATTCACACAGAAATTTTGTTTACGATTTTGCTGCTTTGGTTTCGATGAAACGACGTAAACTGAGCAGCGTCACTGTCTGACCCAAATTTAACGGTAACAGAGAAACGCCTTCTAAATGGGACTGGAGCCAGCCATCATCCCAAGACCACCCATGGAAACCGTCAATCCCCTGGCGCAATAGGAAGCGAATGCCGTGGTCATGGAGCGTCTCAACGGTGTGGTGAATCGGCACAACCCCAATCTGGGTCGTAAAGGTCGTCCCCGTCGTCAATTGGGCGGGCAGCTCCGGCCAGCGCTGCAACCAGAGCCATTGTTTGAGTTGCTGAGGCTGGGTTAGGCTCTCACGGATGGTCTGGCTAGAAGCGTTGATTTCGAGGCGAATGTTACTCTGCTGAAACTGTCCAAACATGCAAAAATTCTGGGCCTTCTCAAGGGAATGCCTATGATTATAACGAGGGATGCTCTGGCCATTGGAAACAAACGACCCCAAGCGCGCGTCTTTAAAGACTGACCTATGTAAATCAGTTTTTCAGTTTAATTATTCAGTAAAGGGATATTTGCCATGTCTACTACTTCAATCTCTCCTGGGAAAACCGGCACCATTACTTGTTTGAGTGCCTTGCTCTTGAGTACGGCGATCGCCCCCTTTGCTGCACTAAATCCAGCCCAGGCCCAGCTTTTTCCACGCCAGTCGAACCGCAACACGACCATTCAACGCCAGGGCCAATATTACGGCCAAACGATCACCATTGCGCGGGGGACGAGTATTCCGGTGATGTACCCTGACGCCGAGCGCATTCTCGTGTCTTCTGAAGAAACCCTTGATTTGACCGTGGAAGTAGCCGCCAACCTGCGGGATCGCAATGGCCAGATTTTAATTCCCTATGGCACAGAAATTGAGGGACAAATTCGACCCGTGCGGGGCGGTTCCCAATTCATTGCTGAACGCTTGATTTTTGACAATAACGACACCCAGCGTATCTATGCTGAATCCCGGGTCAATGATCGAGTTGAAAATATTAACCAAGGTGCCGATGGCGGTGATCTCCTAGAAGGGGCAGCGATCGGAGCTGGGGCAGCGGCGATTATTGCCTTGGTCACAGGCGATCGCAGCATTGATTTCGGGGAAATTCTCCTGGGTGGCGGCCTCGGTGCCCTGGGGGGGTGGTTGCTCGGCGGTAATAGCAGCGGTGAAGTAATCGCCTTTGATGCTGACCGTGACCTGGATCTAATCCTCAGCAGTGCCCTGAGCATTGAACCTTACAACTATCGCACTCCCCAAACCGTGCGCAATGACGATTTTTACTGGGAGTAACTTACTGGGAATAACTGATTTTTGTCAGCCCTAGGGCAGTCCGGTATGATGGATCGAATTCTGACTTTTATCCTGTTGTAACTGTTTTTATGGATATCAATGCCTTTATCCATCAGAGTGCGGGCAATTGGTTCGCCCAGCGCACATTTTATCAAGCCCACCACCCAGAGCCTGATAATGGCAAAGCTAATTTGGCCTTTGAGCTACTGCCCCTCGATCACCCAGAAGTTAGTCGTTTTGCGGCGGCGATCGCCCAGGCTCCCAATGAACATTGGCGTGTCTTCCAGAGCAGTTGGGACACCTCCGTGGATTGGGGTAAACCAAAAGCCGTTGGGAGTTCTCTCTTTGCCTTTGTGATTAACCCCGACCAGCCGACCCAAGGGCAAGCCTTTAGCTTGGACGAGCGCACCCTTGCCCAGGGTCAGTATCGCCTTGGGGAAGATCAAATTTTGATCGTTACCCTAGAAGCGGGAGAAGTAAAAATTATCGAACGGCAATGGTTTGGCAATGAAAATCTCCGCCTCAGAACCAACATCGTCACGGGTAAAACAGGCGTTTTACAGACTGCTTTTTACTCAGAAATCCGTCGGATCATTGAACCCGAAAAAACTGCAGAAGTAACCGCTGAAGCCAGTAACTAACGAACGCTTTTAGTGCTCGAAAACATTGTCATAAAAGGCAAGATCTAAACTGATAAAGGTGGGGAGACAACGGAGACATTCTTCCATCAGAGGCCAACGGTTTTCGCGCTGGAGCATAGCTGTTAGTTTGCGCATCATGGGAATGAGATAGCGCACATCGTTTGAGGCATATTTAAGCTGTTCCGCGCTGAGGACTGCTACATTTCCCCAATCAGAACTCTGGGCCGATTTGTCCAGTTCAACGCCCATTAATTCTTTGACCAACGCTTTTAGGCCATGGCTAGAGGTATAGGTGCGGCCTAATTTGCTGGCGATTTTAGTACAGAAAAAGGGCCGAGTTTCGATGCCAAAGACATGGCGTAGTTGGGCAAGATCGAACCGCGCAAAGTGAAAAACTTTTGTGATTTCAGGGGCTTCCATTAGGGCTTTTAAGTTGGGAGCGGCGGTCTGACCCTGGGCGATGCGAATCGCACTGACATAGCCAGCATCATCACAGAGTTGCACCAGACAAAGGCGATCGCGGTAAGGGTTGAGGCCCATGGTTTCGGTATCGATGGCGATCGCCCCAGATTTGAGGTAGCGTTCTAAAATTTCGAGGCTGAGGTCTTGGTCAAAAAGTGCAAATTGATCCATGGTTTCGGTCTAAGTTTGTAATAAAAAAATGGCGCAGTCGTTTTAGCACCCGTTAAAAGGAGGAACCTGGTTGGGCAAGGAAGTCCAATTCGGCCTCGGTGCTGGTGCGGCCCAAAATTTGATTGCGGTGGGGGAAACGCCCAAATTGCTGAATAACGTCAAAGTGGCGCTGGGCATATTCTAAAAAATCGCTGCCCATTTCAGTATTTTTTTCTAGTTGACGAAACAAGGCGAGAGATTGGTATTGATCATCAAGATTTTCGCTGTGCTCAAAAGGAAGGTAGAGAAATACCCGTTGAATTGGCCAAAGATCTTGATCAAATTTCTGGGCGATCACCTGTTTCGCTAGGGTTAATGCCTGGGGATCCGTGGCAAAGGCTTGGGGATCACCACGAAAGAGATTGCGGGGCACTTGATCAAAAAGCAAAATTAAGGCCAAGCAAGATTCGGGGGCATCACGCCAGGTACTAAATTTTGCGGCGATCGCCTTTCGGTATAAAGGCCCTAGGGTTTCAGCAACGGCATTGTCAAATGCTTGGCTTTTGCGGAACCATTCTTTGCGGGGTTGACCATAATCCGGCGCATCAGGTCGGCCAAACCAAAAATTTAAGACCGTTTGCCAGGGTTCCGCCATCGATAACCGTGCCTCCCACTGAAAATATGCCAGAATCTTACCATTAATGTAAGCAAGGAGAGAGGGTGTGCCGTTCTATCAAAGTTGCGATCGCCTCACGGAACTAGGACAGCAAATTTTACAGACGACCTGGCGCAAATTTCCCAGCCTGAGTCCCGAACAAATCGCCCTAACGTGGTTGGTCTATGACAATCCGGTGGTGGTCAATACCGATGGTGCCCTTTCGCCAGAAGCTTTTTGGGAGCACCCAGTCCGGGGGTTTCAATATCGGGGTGATGTGCGCCTTTATCCGGCGAGTGTGGTGAAACTTTTTTATTTAGTAGCGATCCACGAATGGCTAGAGGGACGAATGCTCCAGAACAGCACCGAGCTAGAACGGGCAATCCAGGACATGATTGTTGAGTCGAGTAACGACGCCACGAGCTACATTGTCGATAGTCTCACCGGAACCACCAGCGGCCCGGAACTCCCCCCAGAACCCCTGCAAACCTGGAGCCACCAGCGCAACATTATCAATCGCTATTATCAGTCCCTCGGTTGGGCGGAACTCGCGCCGATCAATGTCAATCAAAAACCTTGGAGTAATGGCCCCTATGGTCGGGAGCGGCAGTTTTTGGGGGCAAACTATGAAAATCGAAATATGCTCACCACCAATGCAATCGTCCGGTTATTTCACAGCATTATGGGCGGCGTTGCCGTCTCCCGTGAACGGTGCCAAAGCATGATTCATTTATTGAACCGCTCCCTTGATCCGGCGGATCTGCAGGAATTTGACGAGGAAAATCAAGTAACTGGCTTTTTGGGGGAAGTGCTCCCAGACGGTAGTCAACTGTGGTCGAAGGCGGGTTGGACGAGCCGCGCCCGCCATGATGCTGCCTACATCGAAGTGCCGGGGCAGCAACCTTATTTATTGGTTGTGTTCACAGAAGGGGAAGCCAATGCGAAAAATCGCGCCATTCTCCCTTTTATTTCCCAGGAAATCCTGGGGGCGATCGCCAATATTTAACGCACTTGAATGGTTGTCTCAAGGGAGACGGTGCCTGAAAGGGAATTCGTAATCAAACAATTGGCTTCTGCTTTATGGAGGAGGCGATCGCCTTTGGCTGGGTCACTCTCCGGGGGGATCACGAGGGTTGCGGTAATTTGGTAATGGGTAAATTGGGTCAAACGATCCGCTTTTTCTAGGGTGCCCGCCACGGAACAATGCAAAGATTCCCAAGCAAAATTAGAGGCCCGGGCTGTCCCCCGAAAGCTGAGGATAAAACAATCGGCGATCGCCCCTACCAATAAAGTTTCTGGCGACCAATATCCTGCTGGCCCACCGAATTCTACAGGAGGAGCAGACTCCATGGCGTTTAGGCCAGTACTTTCGAGGGTGACGTTGCTAGTGTTGCTTGCCCTAGCCTGGACGGCGTAATAGTGGGGAAGAGGTTGGCTCGTCATTTTTTACTAAAAAATTATGTATCGATACAATCATGGTAGCGGTGATTTTCTGGGATGCTCTACTGGGGCTGTAATTTGGCCGTGAGTTCCTGGCGTAGTCGGTGCAAAATAGAGTCTCGATCCAAAGATTCAATGATGTTTTTAACGACGACTTTCGGATCAGCGTCCCCCCAGGAACCACCATTGGCTAAATAGGTTTGGGTGCTTTTGCCGATAATTTGGGTCGTGAGTCCGGCGATCGCCCCTTGGGTCACTGCCACAGAAAGATAAGGCATGACCGATAATCCTCCCGTAAGTGGCGCACTAATCCCCAGGGCGGTTTTCAGGGAGCTGAGGCCAAGATTTGCCAGCACTTCCCCAAGGCTAATCCCCCCCATACTCAAGACAATTTTCTGGAGGAGGGCGATCGCCTCCCGTTGGTTTAAGGGCAAACCATACCACTGGGCCAAACGAATAATCAGGGCCACATCTACCACCGCCCCGCTAAATACATCCACAACTGTCACGGGATTTAAAGCCACAGCAACTGCTTTGGTGAGCATCGCCCGTTCAATGAGGCGATCGGCTGCCTGGGCACGCAATAGAAGTTTACGTTGGGTCAGTTGGCCATGGAGCCGATCCACAAAGAGCATGGAATTGAGCGCTAAAAGGGCTTTTCCCTCCCGGTCGAGGATTTCAAGAATTTTCAACTTGAGATCAATTACATTCGCGGTGCCCCGTTCTCGGAGAATGTGGCGTTGTCCCGTGGCATCGGTAGTGATTTTGGTGACGAGAGGAGCCGCTGAAACCATGACAATTTCTGCGGGGGAGAGCAATTCTTTCACCCGGCGATCACATATAGTTTGGTAAATCAAATCTCGGTCAGTGCTGGGGTATTGATCTACCTTGTTAAAAACCAAGATCATCGGCTTGCCCACATCCCGGAGCTGGGACAACGCTTCAAACTCGACCCGTGACATATCCCCAGCGATGACAAACAGCAATAAATCCATTTGCTTGGCGATCAGTTTAGCGAGCTGTTCGCGGGTTTCGCCGTTCACCTCGTCAATGCCTGGGGTATCGATCAACTCTAAACGTCCTTGACCTTCCCGAAAAAAAGTCGCCCGTTGAATTTCGCTATTGGCGATCGCCTCCGTCTGCAATGTCCAAGGTACCTGCTGAATATCCGTCGTGACACCATGGAGGGCCCCGGTCTGAAAAACCTCTTTCCCTAACAGTGCATTTAAGACCGAGGATTTACCTCGTCCCACCAAACCAAAGGCCGCGATTTGCAGACGGGTTTGTTCTAATTTATCCAGCATCTGTGAAAGCTGGGCAATTTCCCCCTCTAGGCCCTGTTGTTCTGTCTGGGTGAGATCCAGATGTTGCAATGCCTGGCGGAGTACATCCTGGGCGTGTTGGTAATTGATTTCCGTTTGAATCTCTGAAAAGTTGGCGATCGCCCCTTCCAAATCCGTCTGTGACCAGTCCACCATCGCTTTAATACAACTTTTCCATGACTATCTAGGGACAATCTCAGTTATTCAAACACATCTTTCAACGCTGTTCTGGCCGCCAAATGATTTCTCGTAGAAGTCAAAATTTCTACCTCCCGCCGCAATCTTTCCTGGGTGTCTTGTAATTCCAAGAGGGCTTGTTGCTCCTCCGCAACGCCATACAAACTACCCGCAATCCAAAAAGACAATTCCCGTGGCAGATCCGGCAATTCCTCCGGTAGCTCTAGATCTTGACCGGCGAGCTTGGCCGATAAACCCACCACATCCATTAACACCTGTTTTGCATCTACCGCCAAAGAAGATAAATTTCCTGTCGTTGGATCATCTTCGATCCATTCCACCAAACCGACCCGGTAGGGCTTTTCACGGACATAATCTAAAACCCGAAATCGCTGTTGGCCAATCGTCAACATTTTCATTCGGCCATCGGGTAATTTTTCGCAGTGGACAATTTCTGCGCAACAACCCACATTGGCGATCGTGCCATCCACAGGATTGACCATTAATACCCCAAAACGTCGATCATGCTCCAAAATCGTGTTCATCATAATGCGGTACCGAAACTCAAACACATGGAGCGGTAAAGGCCGCGATGGAAACAGCACCAATTCCGGTAACGGGAAAAGTGGTAGTTCTCGGACAGCAACGGAAAAAGAGGTCATGGGCGGTGACAAATACGATCTGTTTATACTGTAGCGGATATACAAAACCTAAAGGAAACGGAAAGGGTCTTCCCCGAAATAAATTCAGAAAAGACCCAGATTGAATATCATTCAAAGATGACTTTTTTGAGCTTGAAAAATACTGGCCTTAGCCTAAAGTTTCACTTCGATATCTACCCCAGCCGGTAGATCAAGCTTCATCAAAGCATCGATGGTTTTAGAAGAGGGCTGGTAAATGTCAATAATGCGACGGTGAGTCCGGGTCTCGAAGTGCTCCCGGGAATCTTTATCGACGTGGGGAGAGCGGAGCACACAATAAATTTTACGTTTCGTGGGGAGGGGAATTGGGCCGATCGCCGTTGCGTTGGTACGGTTAGCGGTATCAACAATTTTTTCGCAAGATGTGTCGAGTAGGCGACGGTCAAATGCTTTCAAACGAATCCGGATTTTTTGCTGTTGCAGAGTTGCCATTGTTTTTATTTGTCAAGGTGCAGGATAGACTACAAATCACACGTCGAAAAAGCGGCTGTGTAATTTTACCAAGCTAGGTTTTGAGCCTGAATGGGGAGTAGGCGTATGCTTTAAACCCGCTCCCCACCAGTGAATTCAGCCGTTAGGCTTACTTCAGGATCTTAGAAACGGTACCAGCACCGATAGTGCGGCCACCTTCACGGATCGCAAAACGCATCCC